>Ga0302319_10001033_pt1 | contig 62488 bp, 45 predicted proteins | sample Bog_T0_2_FD_203319 | JGI IMG/M metagenome (GOLD analysis project Ga0302319, IMG submission 203319) | Peat permafrost microbial communities from Stordalen Mire near Abisko, Sweden - Bog_T0_2 | ecosystem: Environmental > Terrestrial > Soil > Wetlands > Peat | place: Sweden: Abisko, Stordalen Mire...
ATGCTCGACCTGGTGGGAGAGCCGGACGCGTTGGAGGTGCGTGCTTCGAATGCAATCGAGTTGCCGGCCGGTGTGCCGTTTTATCGGCGCTGGCAGGTGAACGGGTTGAAGGGACGCACGGCGGTGGAGCTGCGCTTCAGCTTTGTGCCGGGCTTCAGTAAGTACACGATTCATGTGCGCGGTTCGCTGGCCGCGGCCACCGTCGACTTTGAGCGGAATACCTACACGCTCGACGAGCATTGGCCGAGCGACCCGGATTTTGAGACGCATGGGATTGTGACGAACCGCGCGAAGAGTCTGAATCGCCAGTCGTGGGAGACGCTGGCCGCGTATATCAAAGGGAAGCTGAAACTGACCAGGCGCGGCAATCCTTACGGGGCCAGCATTGCGCGGGCGATGGATGCATTTTATGGCGCGGTGCCCCTGGATGAGCGGGTCGATGGGCGGTTTGGGGCGCGGGTGATCGCGGTTTGCGAGCGGCTGGGCGCGCTGGCGAATTTGCCGAGCTCCGGAGAGCTTCCCTCGGGGGCTAAAGCCCCGGCTGATTCAGTGCAGTTTTCGGCACGACTGAAGTCGCGCCCTGACACAATGCCTTCGGACATCCCGGCATCAACTGCGCTCAACGCGGGCCCGCGGATTCTTGTGCTGGGCGGGACGGGATTTATCGGCAAGGAGCTGCTGCGGCAGTTGATCGGGTCGGGGCATACGGTGCGTGCGATGGTGCGCAGTGCAGCCGGGATTCCTCGAGAGCTGCGCGCGTCGGGGAAGCTGGAGTGCGTGGTGGGGGACATGGGAAGCAAGGATGACCTGACGCGGGCGATGCGGGGCGTGGAGACGGTCTTCCATCTGGCGCGAGCGAATGTGAAGAGCTGGGCCGACTATCAAGAATTTGAGATTGAAGCCACGCGGCGAGTGGGGGCGTGTGCGCTGGCCAGCGATGTGAGGCGGCTAATCTACACGGGGACGATTGACTCCTACTACGCGGGCGAAGGAGCGGGAATCATTACCGAAGCCAGGCCGCTGGACGCGAAGATTGCGCGGCGGAACCTCTATGCGCGGGCCAAGGCGGCGTCAGAAGAGATTTTGTTGCGGATGCACCGCGAGCAGGGATTGCCGCTGGTGATCGTGCGGCCGGGGATTGTGATTGGGCGTGGTGGCAGCCCGTTCCACTGGGGCGTGGGCATGTGGTGGAACGATGCGGTGTGCCAGATCTGGGGCGAGGGGAAGAACAAGCTGGCGTTGGTGCTGGTGGAGGACGTGGCTGAGGGGCTGATCGCTGCGATGGAGACGCCGGGAATCGAGGGACGGTCGTTCAACCTGGTAGGGCCGCCGCTGCTGACAGCCACGGAATATCTGGATGCGCTGGATGCTGCGGGTGGGATCAGGATTCAGCGGCATGCCACGCCAATTGCAAGGTTCTATCTGCTCGACATGATGAAGTGGGCGGTGAAGGTGGCGGTCCGCCATCCGGAGCGGCGGATGCCTTCGTATCGCGACTGGGAGAGCCGGACGGGGCGGGCGGTGTTTGACTGCTCGGCGGCAAGGACGGTGCTGGGATGGAAGCCGGTGAACGATCGCGAGGAACTGGTGCGGCGGGGAATTCGAGAGCCGTTCTGGGAGTGGTTGCGGTGAGTTCACTGCGCCCCGCCGGGGCGCACGCATTTTTTGCGCTGCTTACCCAGGGTTCGGTCCGCAGCGGCGGACTTCACCCTGGGCTATTCTCGCGCGGCCCCTCCGGGGCCAAGGGTGCGGGGGGCTCTGACCTGGGCTGCGGCGGGTGCGGGGCTTTCTTACCAAGGCTGCGGCGGGCTGATGCGGCCGCCGTTGGTTTCGTTCCAGGCCTGGCGCATTAAAGACAAGAACAATCGGGCTTCGTCGGCACGATGGCGGCGGGCGGGGTCTTGGCTGTTTCGATTGCGGATGACGCGCAGGGCATGCATGGCGTCTTCAAGCCGGCGGATGCCCCATGCGCCGGCGCCGTGATGCTTGCGGAAGTAAAGCAGTGTGGCGCGCATGCGCCAGAGGACGACCTGCGACTCGCTGTCAGAGAACTTGAGCGTGGTCAACTGGCGGCCTGATTCGCCGCCGATGTGGGTGACGACCACATCGGGCCAATACAAAACGCGAAAGCCCGCGGCCTTGATGCGGCGGCAGAGATCCACTTCTTCGCAGTAAAGGAAAAACTGCGGGTCAAAGAGGCCGGTACAGGCCAGAGCCTCGCGGCGCATGATGGAGAATGCGCCGGGAACCCAGTCGACTTCTGCTTCGATGCCGGGGCTGGCCCAGGTGCGGTCGAATGCACCGAAGATGCGGGATTTGGGAAAGCGGAAGGCGAGGCCGGAGAAGACGACGAACACGTGCCAGAGGGTGGGGAAGGCGCGGGCCGAGGGCTGCCATTCACCCGCGGGGCCAACCAGGCGCGCGCCGCCAACGCCGGCGGTGGAATCGGCGTCCATGTGCTCGATGGCCAGGCGCAGGGCTCCGGGGTGGAAGAAGGCGTCGGAGTTGAGCAGGACCAGGTAGCGGCCGCGGGCGGCTTCCATGGCCAGGTTGTTGGCCGCTGCGAAGCCCAGATTCACGTCGCTGCGGATGAGGCGGACGGGGGATGCGGAAGCGGCGAACTCGCTCTCGATCATTTCCGGAGAACCGTCGTTGGAGGCATTGTCGACCACCAGGATCTCCGCGGTGAGGCCGGCGGGAAGACGGGCGCACTCGGCAAGGATGGAGTGGATGCACTCGCGCAGCAGTTGGCGGGTGTTGAAGGAGATGACGATGATCGAGGCCGTGAAGTCGTAGGTGGAAAGCAGGTTCACCGCTCTAGAGCCTCCCGCGCCGCGGGCTGGAGGCGACGGTGTTGGGGAATGGTTTTGTCCGCCGCGGGAGTACTGTTTTCAGGGCTTGGCGCGGCAGAGTTCATCGATCTATCAAGAAGTATAGTGCGGAGCCAGAGCGGAGGCGTGGCTGTGCTCACACAGATGGGGTGAGCGAGTTTGCCTCTTTTGGGGCACGGACCCTGCGGTAAAGGGTGAGCAAGGTCAGGGTAGCGAGCGGGCTATGCTGGAGGCAGGCTTGCCGTGCAGGATTGCGCAGTGGATGGGCTGAGGGGATGCAGTGCGGACAATGGAGAGCAAGGGACAGAATGGGAGCCTGGTGTTTGGCGCGCTGCTGCTAAATGCGAGCATGGCGGCCGCGGCGCTGACGCTGATGGCTGCCGTGGAAACGGGGCCTCACGTTGCGATGCATGCCGCCGAGGGTGCGGGCGGCGGCGTGACCCGGCTGCATGTGACGAGCGAGGTGATTCTGCCTGGCGTGACGCGGTTGGGCATCAACCTGGGCGAGCAGAACTACTACGACTCCGGGCAAATGATGCGGAACCTACTCTACCGCAATCCTGGATTCGAGGGGCTGGCTTACCGGAGCATTGTGCATTGCCTGGAGGGCGGGCCGCAGGGCTGCACGGATACGCGGCGCTCGTTTGCGTGGGGCGCGGGTTTCTGGGATGGCGCGAGTTTTGAGGTGCTGGACGGTGCGGCTCAAGGGCGCACCGGGCGTGTGCAGGCCAGTGCGCCGAAGGACGGCGGCTACGGGCTCACGCTGGACGGCAGCGGGCCGGCGATTGGCGCGGGCGACTGGCTGGCGGTGAGCAAGGAGACTCCGGGCGATCCGGCGGCGGGTTGGTGGCCGGCGGTGCAAGGCGGCGCGCGCCTGGGGGCGGAACGCAAGGATTTGTCGCCGGAGACCGAGGGACGGCAGGCGCTTCGGATTGAGGCGGCGGGAGCGGGGCAATCCGTCGAGCTGAAGTCCTATTTCGACTCTCTGGAAGGGTACACGTTCGTGCGCCTGCGCGGGCGCTACCGGCTCAGCTTCCGGGCCAAGGCGCTGGCCGGAGCAAGAACCCTGCACGTGCATGTGCGGCGAATCGCCAACGGGAACTTCGACTACCTGGAGCAGGATTTTCAACTAACGCCGGCGTGGGCGGACTACCGCGCGGAGTTTCAGGCCAATGAAAGTGCGGGCCCGACAGGGCCGGTCGAGACGGGGTTCAGAGTGGCCGGCGGCTCGCTGCTGCTAGACGATGTGGACCTGGAGCAGACAGGCGGCGACGCGGCAAATCACACGGCCTTCCGCGATGAGGTGGTGCGGACGCTGAGCGAGTTGCACCCAGGAGTGCTGCGGCTGATGTCGGCTCATGCGGGACTGGGCAGCACGGTCGACAATTTGCTGGCGCCGCCTTTGGCGCGGCAGCGGCCGGGGTTTTCCACTTGGCTGACAACGATGGAAGACATTCCGGTGGGGATTCCCGAGTTTCTTGAGCTCTGCCGGGAGGTGGGCGCGGAGCCGTGGATTGTTGCGCCGACGGCGATGAGCGCGGAGGAGGCGCGCAAACTGGCCGAGTACCTGGCCGGCGGTGCGGCGACGGCGGGAGGGGCTTTGCGCGTTGCGGGCGGGAGCCGCGAGCCGTGGACACAGGCGTTTCGGACGATCCACATCGAGCTGGGCAACGAGACGTGGAATGCAATCTTCCAGGGCGAGACGATCGAGGACCCCGCAGCGTACGGGCGCCGGGCGAATCGGATATTCAAGGCCTTCCGGGAAGCGACCGGAGGGGATGCCGGGCGCTTCGACCTGGTGGTGGGCGGCCAGGCTGTGAACCCTGGGCGCAGCGGCGAGGTGCTGGCGGCTGCGCCGGCGGCCAACACGCTGGCCATTGCGCCTTACCTGATGCACAGCGTGACGCACTCGGGCAGCGACGACGAACTTTACGGGCCGCTGCTGGCGCAGCCGGAAGAGATGGCGCGCGAGGGGATTGTGAAAGAGACGCAGGCCGCGGCAGGCGGGCGGCAACTGGCAGTCTACGAGGTCAATCTGCACACCACGGAGGGCTCGGCGCCGCAGGCGGTGCTGGACCGGTTTACGCCGTCTGCGGCTGCGGGCGTGGCCGTTGCCGGGCACATGCTGCGCATGATGCGCGACCGCGGCGTGCGCGCCGAGATGCTCTTCAGCCTGCCGCAGTTCGAGTTCAAGCGCACGGATGGAACGCCGGTCCGGCTGTGGGGCAGCGTGGTGTCCATGGGCGCGGATGGTCGGGCGCGTCCGCAACTGCTGGCGGAAGGCCTGGCCAACCGAGCCATTCGCGGCAACCTGGTGAGGGTGGGCGTGAGCGGCGAGGATCCGACGCACGACCAGCCGGAGGGCAACGACGACGTTCGCCTTAACGGCGTTCATGAGATCGATGCGTACGCTTTTCAGGATGGAAAGAGTCACGGACTCGTGGTCTTCAACTATGGATTGCACCAGGCGCGGCGGATCAGCGTGGAGGGGCCCGGTCTTGCGGGCAATGGCAGCGCAAAGCTGTGGCGGATGGTGAGTTCGGGGCCGGGTGCAAGCAATGAGAATTCGCTTGAAGTCACGGTGAAGGAAGAGCGGTTGAGCGGCACGGAACTGGAGCTCGGGCCGTGTTCGATGGCGGTGCTGGAGTGGACCGAATGACCACCTGCGCCCCCTGCGGTGGGACAGCCACCTGCGGTGGGGCAGACGCTCGCTACCCGCTCGCATAGGGTTCGTGCGTTTTCTACTCTTCGTCCGCTGCGATAGGACAGCCACCTGCGGTGGGGCAGACGCTCGCTATCCGCTTGTTTGCTTCCAGCGTTTGCGCCGAAAAAAGTGAGCGGATGGGGCAGGGTCGCCCAGTGCAAGACGGAAAGAATTCGATTGGTAATAATCGGCAAATTCTAAAGTAATCGAGCTACATTACTTAATAACTTGCCAAGACGTTACGGTAACTCTGCGGTGTTACGGAATTGCCGTGTACTATCGAACGGAAGGGGCAGGGCTTCTCTTTTTGTCTTGCACTTTAGCGTCATTGCTCCAAGAGGTACCAGCAGATAGTTTTTAAGCATCGGTCCCCCTGTGCCAATGGAACCTTTGAAGAGCCGCCGCGTCACGATTTCGAGCGGCATGCAACATGAGAAGTACGAGGTTGGCACGGAACGAGGCAAGCGTCCCTTTTGTTTGGATGATTGCAAACATGCGCGTGGAACGCGCGTGGAGGCAACCAAGCGGTAATTCGCGGATTTGATCGGCACTGAAGTGTAACTGGCGCAATGCCCGGGGGGGCGGCGCGCAAGCAGGAAATGGAAGCTGGGGATGAAGAGGAATTTGCAGCACCCGATCGCTGTGTTGGGGCTACCTCTGGATAGTTTGTCGGCGGTCGACGCCGTCGAAGCCATTGAAGGCCTGATTCTTTCCGGGGGGACACACCAGATTGCAACGGCTAACCTTGATTTCTGGCTGAATTCGGTGGCCGACCGGCATTTGCATCGCATTATCGCGGGATGCAGCCTGGTGTTGCCGGACGGGATGCCGCTGGTGTGGGTGTCGAAGCTGCTCAGCTGCCCGCTTGCCGACCGTGTGACGGGCGTAGATCTTGTGCCGCAGTTGGCCGATCTTTCGGCGCGCAAGGGCTATGGCATCTACCTGCTGGGCGGCAGGGGGAACGTTGCCGAGCGGGCCAAGATATGGCTGGAAGAGAAGTATCCCGGCGTGAGGATTGTAGGCACGCATGCTCCCAGCGAGGAGAGCATGGCGCAGTTGGACCACAGCGAGATTCTGGCGCGGATTCATACGGCCAAGCCGGATATCCTGCTGGTAGCGCTGGGTAATCCGAAACAGGAGAAATGGATCTGGATGAACCGCCGGCGGCTGGGCGTGCCGGTGGCCATGGGCGTTGGCGGCAGCTTCGAAATCATCGTGGGCGATGTGCAGCGGGCGCCGCGCTGGATTCAAGCTTGCGGGCTGGAGTGGGCGATGCGCTTTGTGCAGGAGCCTTCGCGGCTGGGACCGCGCTATTTCCGTGACTTTCTCGGGCTGGGACGGCGGCTGCCGCTGACACTGATGGCTGGATGGATGCAGCGGCCGTATCTGGGTGAATCGCATGTGAACACGGTGAGCACCCCGCAGGTGATGCACGTCTATGTTCATGGCAAGCTCGGTTCGGGCGTCGAACGAGCCTTGCAGGAGGCGGCGCAGGTCAGTGTCGCCAGGAGCTTGGTTATGGTGGTGCATTTGCAGTTGGTTCGGCAGATCACTGCGGCGGGGCTGGGAGCGCTGATGGGCGTGCGCAGGCAGTTGCTGGATGCCGGACTGACCTTGTCGCTGTCTGGATTGAGCGTCAAGAATCGATTTCTGCTGTATGCCTGGTGTGCGCAGCCGCTGTTCGACGAATGGGATTCGAACAGTGCCAACGGCCGATCGATGGGCAAGGAGTTGGAGACAACGGCGCGAGTGAACCTGAACGGAGAACAGGAAACGGTTCCCGCGCAGACGCGCATCCGTGGTTAAGGCACTTTCACAGGTACTGCGTGGCATGGCTGGGCCGTTGCCAGGTGGCGTTTCCTTTGAAAGAGCGCCACGCGAGCGCATGGGCTTCACCCCACATCAATTGCGAAAATGCTCTCGGTCCAGGCAGTCCGACGCTCGCCGGGGGGCGGAATGGATCTGATCATCCTCATCCCGGCGGTGGCCTGTTGGGTGGCGCTGGCCAAGTGGCCGATTCGCAAGGTTCTAGTGAATGTCTACCTGCCCGCAGTTTTTCTCTTGCCGCAGTACTACAACGTGCGGTTTCCACACCTTCCGCCGATCACCTTTGCGGATGCGGCCGTTCTTCCCCTGGCTGCTGCGCTTTGGGTGAAGGAGATCCGCAACTGGCGTTTTGAATGGATGGATTTGTGGGTTCTGCTGTTTGCCGCGAGCGCCGGATTGTCAGAGGGGCTGAGCACGGCGCTGGCCAATGGAACTTGGAAGCATCTGCTCTCCACCGATGGGCCGCCGGTTGTGACCAACCTGGCCAACGGGGGTCTGGAGTTTTTTCAGTGCCTGTGCACCATGGTGCTGCCGTACATGCTGGGCAAGCTGTTGATCGAACGGCAGAGCGCGGACGGACACGCGGCGCGCAAGCGGGTGGTGCGGCGCATGGTCGAGTTGCTGGCGCTGGTGGCGGGCATCAGCGTTTTCGACTTCCTGACCCGGAGAAGCATCTGGCAGATGGTGGGCCGGCACTTGTTTCCTGGCCAGCCGGTGGAGTGGCCGGTGCAGGTGCGGTGGGGATTCGGACGAATTGCCGGGCCGTATGCCCATGCGATTCTGGCGGGGATGATCTTTTTGGCTGGATTGATTTACTGCCTGTGGCTGCGGCGGTTTGCGCCCAACTGGGGAAGGCGCAGAATCTTTGCCGGCCTGCCGCTGACCGTGCGCGGGTTGATTCTGTCGGCTGTTGTGGCGGGGCTGCTGATGACGCAGTCGCGCGGCCCCTGGGTGGGAGTGGGGCTGGCGCTCATTCTTGCTCTGTTGGTGCGGACCTTTCCGCTGGGCAGGGCGGCGCTGCTCTTCGTGCTGGTTCTGGCGGTCTTGTCGGCAGGCGCTTACTACTATGGCAAGCGCTACACGGATGTGGATCTGAACCATGCCACCACCGAAGCGCAGCGCGACGTGGTCTACCGCAGAATGCTGGTGCGGACCTACATGCCGCTGATCAAGGCGCGCAAGGCATTTGGATGGGGCGATACGACGCTCCCGATTTTGAACGGGCAAAAGTCGATCGACAACCAATATCTGCTGCTGGCGGCGGCGCAGGGGCTGACAGGGCTGGGCCTGTTTCTGCTGATTCTGGCGGGCAGCGCGATGCGGCTGTTTCGGCTGGCGCAAAGGTCGCTGGCGATGGAGGACCGGGCGCTGGTGTTCGCGCACCTTGCAGTGCTGCTAGGGCTGACGGTGTCACTCACCACCGTTTACCTGGGTGAGCAGGCGCTGTTGCTGTTGTTCCTGATTGTGGGCTGGATTCATGGAATGGGGCGGGTCGGCGCGGCAACCGGGAAGCGGATCGTGCCGGAGTTCCAGTTCCAGAAAGTGTTGACGTGAGGGTACGGATTTTCATTTGCGCCGCCGAATGCATTGGATGAGGATTGAGCATGCGGTGTGGACAGTTGACAGACCAAGCGGCGAAAGCCGGGATAGTTAAAGGAAGCAGAGCATAGATGGAACGGGGATTCATTACGGGGCTGGCAGTGGCGATGGCGTTGTCTGCCACGCCGTTGTTCTTCGATCTGGCGCTGTGCATTGCCGGCAATCTCTTCTGGCCGCGCAGGCCGGGTGGGGTGCGCCGCGCGATTTCGCTGGCCGTGGTGGTGCCGGCGCACGACGAGGAGTCGATGATTGCGCGGACGGTCTTGTCGCTCAAGGCGGCCGGCTCCACTTCTGCGATTTTTGTGGTGGCGCACAACTGCTCGGATGGGACTGCCAAAGCTGCAACCGATGCGGGCGCGCAGGTGGTGGAGTTGAACAATCCCAAACTGCGCGGCAAGGGAGCGGCGCTGCGCTGTGGCTTTGCCGCGGCGCTGGATGCGGGCGCGAATGCGGTTCTGGTGGTGGATGCCGACTCGGTGGTGAGCAGTAATTTGATTGCAGCGACGCGCGCGATGCTGGAGCAGGGCGCGGAGGCGACGCAGTGCCGCTATGAGCTGGAGATACCTGGGCCTGGTGCTCAGGCAGGACATGCGCATCCGCTGGCGCGCCTGCGGGCGCTGGCGTTTCGCGGCATGAATGTACTGCGCGCACGGGGACGCGCGGGGTTGGGCTTTTCGACAGGATTGTTCGGCAATGGATTCGCGCTGACGGCGGCCTTGCTGGAGCGGGTGCCGTTCAATGCCAACAGCATTGCCGAGGATGTGGAGTACCACACCAGGCTGGTTGAAGAGGGCGTACAAGTTTATTGGACCGGGGACGCATTTGTTCACGCGCACAGTCCGGCATCGAGCGCAGCGCAGGCTACCCAGGAAGCGCGCTGGGAGGGCGGGCGGTTGCACGTTGCCAGCCGCGCCACGCGCCGCCTGCTCACAGCTCTGTTGCACGGGCATTGGCGCGCTCTCGAAACCCTGGCCGACGTGTGGAGCCTTCCCTTGTCGCGCGGAATCCTCGCGCTGATGCTGACAGCCGCGCTGGCGGTCGACTGGCTGCACGTCTTCGCCCTGGTGTGTGCGGCCATCGGACTGCTCTATGTGCTGGAGTCGGTGCTGCTTGGCAATGAACCCGTGCGCGATCTGGCTGCGCTGGCCGGTGCTCCGCTCTATATTGCGTGGAAGGCGCTGATCACGCCGCTGGTCCTGCGCCAGTCGCGCAGCCGCGCGGCATGGGCCCGCACCAAGCGCGAGGCGCCGCAATCATGACCCAGTCGCCGCTGATGGCCGATGCGCCCAACCCGACGTTGAATGCTGCGCCAACGCCGGAGCCGCCGCAGGAGATTGAGTGGGCCATGGACCCCGAGGCAGCCGTTGCGCTGGGCAGCCCGGATGCGGCGCGCGAGCCGCTGGTCGAGGTGAACAAGCAATTCGGCCGCAACGTAATGGCCACGATCCTGGCGCGCATGGTGAACATGGCGCGCGGAGTTTGCCTGGTGCCGTTCCTGCTGACGCACATCGGCCTGGAAGCCTACGGCATCTGGACCACGATCTTCATCCTGGTGACGTATGTCGGGCTCACCACAATGGGCGTCTCGAACGTCTACATCAAGTATGTGGCGGAGTTTCACGCCAAATGTGAGTACGACAAGGCCAACGCGCTGCTGTCGACGGGGCTCGCGGTCACCATTCCGCTCTGCGCAATAATCTATGCATGCCTGACGCTGGGTTGGAACTGGTTTGCGCCGTGGCTGCATTTGCCGCCAGCGCACGCCAGCGATGGCAAGGAAGCGGTGCTGATTGTGCTGGGAGTTTTTCTATCGAGCATTGCGTTCAACGCATTTGGCGACATGCTGACCGGAACACAGCAGATTGCGTCGACGCAGGTATTTCTCACCATCAGCATTGTGGTTGAGTTCGTGCTGATCGTCTGGCTGGTGAGCGCAGGACGGGGCATTCGCGGGCTGGCCGAGGCGTTTCTTGCGCGCACGGTCATCAACGACGGGCTGACCTGGTGGTGGGCGCACCGCACCATCAAGTGGCTCGATCTTTCACCGCGGCGTGTGCATCGCGATTCGCTGCGTTACGTGGTGCACTTTGGCGGGCTGGTGCAGTTGCAAAGCATGCTGGCCATTGTGCAGGTGTCGATGGACAGGCTGGCGGGGCTCACGCTGATCGGCGCATCGGCAGCGGGATTGCTGGATGTGGCCAAGAAGTGGCCGACGTCGCTGTCGTCGATTCCAACGGCCTTTTTTGCCGCACTGCTTCCGGCTGCCTCGCATGTGGATGCGGCATCCGACGGTTCCACGCGGATGAGGAATCTGCAGCAGCTTTATTTGAACGGCGCGCGCTACTCGAATCTTTGCACGGCTGCATTTTCTTCCGCAATGGCCTTTTGGGCACTCCCAATTCTGCACGTTTGGTTAGGTCCGGCGTTACCGATGAGGGATTCTCTCGTTCCCCTGTTTGTGGTATTCAGTATTGCCATGCAGTTCCATATGTTGACGGGCCCGGGGACATCGATCTTTCGCGGGATGGGACGCGTCTACGAGGAGTTCAACTACTCGATTCCCAACCTGCTGCTGGTGGCGGTTCTGTTGCCGCTGTCGCGCTGGTTCGAAGGTGCTTGGACGCCGTTCGGCATTGGCGTGGCGGTGTCGGTGGCAACGGCCATCTCCGCTTGCGTGCTGATGGGCCGGGTTTTGTATGTGCTGGATTTGAAACTGACGCGGTTTCTGCGCGTGGTGGTGGTGCCTGGCTTCTCGTGCTACGCGGTGGCTGGCCTGCTGGCCTGGCCCGCGGCGCACCTGGTGGCGGCGCTCAACCGCTGGCAGGGCGCGGGCGTGTTGCTGGTGGTTGGCCTGCTCTATGCGGCAGGGCTGGTGCTGGTGCTCTACGGCTGGGTGCTGACGGACGAGGAGAAGATGGAAGGAATCAGGCTTGCAAAGCGCGGCCTGGGCGTATTCCGCGGACGGGAGGCGATGGCATGAAGCAGCGAAGAGCGATGATGCATGCCCTTGTTCTGCTTGCGGGAGCGTTCGCTCCAGCTGTGCTGGCGCATGCCCAGGCTCCGCAGCCGCCCGATCCGCAGTTGAAGGCCAACCCGTTCGACACGTTGCGCAGATTTGAGCCGGCGGCCGATGAAGAGTACCGGCTGGGCAAGGGCGACGAGATCACGGTGGACTTTGCTGGGCGCGCGGACCTCGCGGCCAAGCTGGTGGTAGGGCCGGATGGGCGTATTACGCTGCCGCTGGCTGGAGATGTCATGCTGGCCGGGCAGACGCGCGTGGAGGCAGCCAAGGCGATCGATGCGGCGCTCTCGACGTATTACACGAATCTTGCGGCGCAGGTGACGGTGACCAGATACACGTCGAACAAGGTGCTGGTGCTGGGCGCGGTGGAGAAGCCGGGCGAGGTGACCTTCGACGGCACGCCGACACTGCTTGAGGCGCTTTCCCGCGGAGGACTGGAGACGGGGCCGAACAAGGCCGCGCAGATTCCCGAGCGCTGCGCCATCTATCGTGGCCAGAACGAAGTGGTTTGGGTAGATTTGAAGGCGCTCATCGACTCCGGCAACGCGCTGGCCGACCTGCGCCTGCGCCGCGACGATGTGGTGTATGTTCCAAACGGCGGCGAGCGTTTTGTCTCCGTGCTGGGCCAGGTGCAGCATCCGGGCGCGGTTCCGCTTACGGCGCACTCGACGCTGGCCAGCGTGCTGGCGGAGGCAGGCGGATTCACGGAGCCGGCGGGGAACAAGCCGCACATCCAGATCGTGGACCCGGTTACGGGAACTTCGCGCATCATCAGCTTCAACGATCTGCTGAGTCCGGCGAAAGCTCTGGAGATTACGCCCAGGCCGGGGGAAATTATCTTTGTGCCGCAGAGCGGTCTTTTCCGCGCCACCTACATGGTTGAGCGGCTCAGTCCGCTGATCACCGCGGCGGCACTTGTGGGAGTGGGGATGCCATGAGGCAATTGCTGGGTCAATCCGCTGCGCCCGATCCGGACCGTTCCGGCGAGTTCGCGCCGTCTGCAACGCGTGGGTACTCCGCGCCCTCGGGCAGCGCCGAGCAGGCGTTCTTTCATCTCGACGTGCGACGCAGCCTGGCGCTGCACTGGAGGCTGGCGCGCGCTGTGGCCCTGGGCGGCGCGGCGCTGGCGGTTGTGTATCTGCTGGCACAGGTGTTTGTGTTCAAGTCCTGGCCCACGTACCAGGCGAACAGCATTGTCTATGTAAACCCGACGCCGGCCAAGGTGCTGGAGCCGTCGCAGGGCGGCTCGCCGCGGTGGCCCTTCGACAGCAACACCTACGAGACCTATATCCAGCAGCAGATGATGAACGTGAGCCGCGATGACGTGCTGGTAGATGCAGTGCACAGGATCAACGGCTTCGAGAAGCCGGGCGAGAGCGACCAGGCAGCGGCGCAGAGACTGGTACGCAGGCTGGTGGTCACGCGCGAAGCTTCGGCATATCAGTTTTCGATTGGGGCGCGGGCCGGCGATCCGAACACGGCAGCGCAGATGGCGAATGCGATCACGGCCAGCTACATCGAGAGCGCGTCGCGGGACGAGCGGACCGGCGATGCGCAGCGGCTGGGGATGCTGCGCGAGGAACGGGACCGGATTCAAAACGCGCTGAACGCCGACCGCGCCGAACAGGATGAGCTGAACCAGCAACTGGGCGTGGCGGCCGTGGGCGGCACGGTTCCCGATCACTTCGACGAAGACATCACCGAGGTGCACGGCGAGCTGGTGAAGGCGCGCACGGACCACGACCAGGCGGAGTCGAAGTTTGCATCGCTTGAAGCAGGACGCGGGCCTTCGTCTGCGGCAATTGATGCCGAGGCTGACGAGATGATTGCCAGCGACGCCGGTCTGGTGAGCATGAAGCAGGCTCTCAATCAGCGCCGCGCCACGCTGATCTCGCAGATGGCCAACCTGACGCCGGTGAATCCGCAGTACAAGCAGGATGAAGCGGAGCTGACGGGGATCAACAGCACGCTGGACGCGATGATGAAAGACCTGCGCACCAAGGCGGCGGCGCGCATCCAGTTGCAGCTGCGCGCCGATCTGCAACGGACCGCGGGTGTGGAGTCGCAATTGAACGGGCAGTTGCGGCAGCTGGTGGGCGCTGCCGGCGGAGCCACGCCGAAGCTGCAGCGGTCGAGCGATCTGGCGGCGGATTTGACCCGGCTGCAGGCCCGCTTTGCCACCGTGGATGAGCAGCTGCATAACCTGATGCTCGAAGACGGCGCGCCAGCCGCGGCTTACCAGGTGACGCCGGCGGTTGCGCCGCTGAATCGGACCAAGTCGGGTGTGCTGCGCAATGGCTTGATGATTGTTTTTGCCGGACTGGTGTTTGGCGTCCTGGCGGCGATTGTGGCGCATCGCCTGGACGCGAGGATTTACATCGGCGCGGATGTGGAGCGGGTTCTTGGCTTCGCGCCGATGGCGCTGCTGCCGGATTTCAACGAGGTCTCCGGCGGGGTTGCGGAGGAGTATTTGCTGCGTCTGGCCTCGGGCATAGAACACGCCCGCAAGCAGGGCAGCTTGAAGAGCTGCGTCTTTACCGGGACCGGGCCCGGAACGGGCGTGACCACGCTGGTGAACCGGGTGCGCACGATGCTGGAAGCGATGGGCCGGCCCACCGTGCTGGTGGACGCGACAGGCGTTCCGCCGCCGGCGTCCGCGCCCGCAGTCAACGCGCAAAACCTTGCAGGCACGCAGGGATTGGTACCGGTCAGGCGAGTGAGCAGGCCGACCGCACTGCTGCAGCAGATGGCCGAAGAGACGGAGACCGAGGCGCAGAGCCTGGTGTTGACGGACACGGCGCCGCTGGCTGTCTCCGCGGAGACCGAGTATCTGGCGCGCTTTGTGGATTGCGTCCTGGTGGTGATCGATTCGGGAACGACCACGCACGCGGAGTTGCGCGAAGCGGCGAAGACCCTGGAGCGTCTGGATGTGGGCGCGGTGGGATTTGTGCTGAATCGCGTGGGACTGGCCAAGGCCGACCCGGCATTTCGCAATTCCGTGGAAGCGGTGGAGAAGCATCTGCTGGCCCAGGGAAGCAGCGGAGCGCGGCGCACGGATCGGCGCGGTACGGAGCGGCGCAGCGCGGACCGGCTCAATGGGTCTGCACCGGAATCGCCAGCGGCGCGGGAAGAGAGCGCGCGGGCGGAGTTTCCGCGCTCGCTGTTTGAACCTGAAGTTGCGGCCGCGGCCGCGGCTGTGGCGCGGTTCGCAGCCCATCCTTCGTCTGATCCGGCGGTGTGTCATTCGTCGTCCATGGTTTCCACGCCGGCTGCCGAGGCGGCGAAGCGGTTCACGGTGCCATTGGCCCCAGCGATGGCGCCCGAAGCGGCAACGACAGCGCCAGCGGAACGCACGCCTGTCCAACCTTCCACGAACGCGACCCCGGAGGCGAAGAGTGCGGCGGTCGAGAGTGAACCGGTTCTCGCCGTGCCGACGCCGGCGGCTGAGACCGTTGCTGCAAGCGTGCAGCGCACCATTGAGGAAGAGCCTTTGCCTGCGGCAACTGCGACAGTGCTGCCGCAGGTTGAGCCCGAGCCTATCAAGGAACAAGAGCCCGCGCAAGCCGCGGCGGCGTCCGTGGCCGATGTGCCGTGGTGGCTGAGCGAAGCGCCGCATCATTCCACGCCGCAGCGTCCAGCGGTGATCTGGGAGCCGGCCAAGGTGGGGAATTCGCTTGCAGACAGCACCGTTGGAGAGGCTGTGCCTGCCGCACCTGTGCTTGAGCGGCAGTCAGTTCCGGCGGCTGATGCGCCTGCGGCGCATGCCGTCCTGACGCAAGAGCCTCAGGAGAACCTCACGTCAAGGCTCAGCGGACTCAGGAGCCTGCTGTTCGTGCTGGGGGTGAAAGAAGGGCATCGAGGCGAAGAGCCGGCGGAGCGGACAACGGCTGAACGGCACGGCCCCGAGCGCCCAGGCCCCGAGCGCCCGAATGTTGAGCGGACCATCTCCCAGACCCTGGCTGGCCCCACAGCGAGCAACGCGCAGGGCGCATCGCCGCGGCTGGTGACAGCGCCGCCCGAGGTGCTTCCGCCCAGGCCGGTGGTGATCGACTTCGTCAAGGTGGATGAGCCGAAAGGGGAGTCGTCGACACGGCAGGATCGGCGCGCTTCGTTTGACGGCATCGAGATTCTGCCATCCAAGCGCGGGCAGTACAAGAAGATTTGAGCTGCTGTCTCGATGCCGCCGGAGTGGGAAGAGCTGCTCCTGTGAGAGATAAAGCGGGGATGCGAACCCGCTGAGAAGGCGGCGCTATTGAGGCCGGATCAGCTCAAGGCGGTCGCGGGTGTGCACCCAGGTGTTGCCGGCCATGCGGCCCACGGCGTCCAGGCCTGCCGGATCGACGCGAAAATCCTCCACCAGGCTCTTGCGCACGTGAAAGCGTACGATCTCTCCCAGCACAATGACGCCTCCGCCGGGCTCGCGGCTGGTGTAGATGACCTGGAGTAGCTTGCACTCCATCTGCGCTGGCGACTCGGCCACCCGCGCCGGACGCACCAGATCGCTGGGCTGCGGCGTGAGGCCGGAGAGCCCGAACTCGTCCACCTCGGGGCCTACCTCGGCCGCCGTGGCGTTGGCCGCGGCGGCAATCGCATCGCTCACCACATTGATCACGAACTCGCCGGTCTCCTCCACATTGCGCAGGGTGTCTTTGCGGACTTCGCGCTGGCCATCGGCGTTCAAGCGGGCTTGCGCGCGGATGGCGGGGCAGAAGAGTACCGTGGGAGGGTTGGAGCCCACGCCGGAGAAGAAGCTGAATGGCGCCAGGTTGTGCGCGCCGTTACGGTCAACGGTGGAGACCAGGGCCACGGGCCGCGGCACAATGATGCCGGTCATGAGCTTGTAGACCTGGCGGGGTTCGCAGTCGGAGGGGTTGAGGGAAAGGATTGATGAGTCAGTGCCGCTTGCAAGGGCCATCTGTCTAGCGTAAAGCATCGGCCGAGGCTGAAGCATGCCCGGTTCCCAGCCCGGAAAAGGGAAGATCGCTCCGGCAGCGGTGACAGTTGTGGTGCTGGCGCGGAAATTCGTCCTCCGTTAACATGCAATGATGCACAATCGATAGATAAGGGAGAATCCGCGGTGCCGCGTATCCATTTTCAACAGCAACTCGCCGAACTGAAAGACAGGCTACTGGCCATGGCGGCGCTGGCGCAGCTGGCGGTCGAGTCCGCCGTGGACGCCTACCTGCAGCGCGACAAGGGCCTGTGCCAGTATGTGAAGCAGAACGAGACGGCCATCAACACGGCGCAGCATGCGCTGGACGAGATGGCCTATGAGCTGCTGGCCAAGGAGCAGCCCATGGCCATCGATCTGCGCTTCATTCTGGCGGTGATCAAGATCAACGGCGACCTTGAGCGGATCGGCGACCAGTCGATGGGGATTGCGCGGCGGACCAAGGAGATTCTCAAGCACGGAGAGGTCGACCTGCCGGTGGACTTTGCGGCCATGGGCGAGTTTGCCGGGCGCATGATTCGCTCGGCGGTGCAGTCGCTGCTGGAGGGCGATGCGCGGCTGGCCGACTCGGTGCGCGAGATGGACGACGAGATAGACCGCATGAACCGACGGGCGCATATTGACCTTCTGGAACTGATCCAGGAGCGTCCGCAGTTTACGCAGCAGGCCATGAACGGCATCCTTGTGTCGCGCAACCTGGAGCGGATTGCGGACCACGCGTCGAATATCGCCACCGACGTGATCTTCTGGATTCGCGGCGCGGATGTGCGCCACCAGTTGAGCATGTCGATGGATTGATGGGCTGCTAACTCGCCGGTCGCACCGATTTCCAAAAGCCAAATCAAACGGATAAGATGGAGGGACCCCATTTGTCGAGGCCCTGCATGACCTCTCGTCTCCTTTCCCTGATTGCAATGCTGTGTCTTGCTTCTGCGCTCCATGCCCAGCCGGAGGCTCCTGCCCGCTTCCAGATCTACGGCGGCTATAGCTTCTTCTCCAATTCGCTGAACGGTGTGCCCGGGTCGCGGCAGCCGCTGAACGGATGGGATGCCTCGGTTGGCTTTCCTGCCTGGCACAACCTGCGCTTCAAGATCGACGTCTCGGGCTATACGGGGACCAACCTGGGTGGTCAGCAGAAGCCCTACTTCCTTCTGGGCGGCGCCCAATACAGCCGGAGGTTGGGACGGGAGACCTTGTTCGGCGAGGGGCTGGGCGGCGTGGGCGGCGCGAACCGCAATTGGGGCGCGAACGCATCGTCGGGCGAGACCGCCTCGTTCTCCGGCTTGATGGGCGGCGGCCTGGACACGCCGATCACCCGGCGCGTGGCGTTCCGCGTGGAGGGCGACTTTCAATACGCCTACTATGCTCTGGCGAGCGGGAAATACTTTACCCCTTATCGGATTGCGGGACTGCCCACCAACTTTGCGCGCGTGTCCAGCGGGGTGGTGTTTCAGTTCTAGATCAGCCACCGTGTTGAAGCGGAGGGACGCTATGCCTGTCCGGAATGCCTTGAATTGTCTTGTGGCCGTAGGGCTAGCCGCCGGTGCGAGCCTAATGCAGCTGACGGCACAGGGGATCACAACTATGGTGCATGGGAGTTCGGCTGCTGTGGACTCGGCTGTGAGCGCATCCGGATACAATCAGCCGCCCAGGAACATTTTGGACGTGATGCACGCGCCGTCGCCGCCGGTTCCGGTGGTGAGCCCGGCTGAGGATACGATTCTGCTTGTGTCGTGGCAGGAATACCCGTCGATCGCGCGGGTAGCAACACCCTTCCTGCGGCTGGCCGGCGTGCGCGTGGAAATACAGAATCACAGCAAGCACGACACGCCGGGCGGCTACGGCATTACACTCTGCGCTGCCGGCTTTGCGCTGGCGCGCGTGGCCGACGGCGCTGAGATTCCTGTGGCGCTGCCCCAGGGTGCATGCCCCGGCGAGCCGGTCTGGTCCGCGGACGGGAAGCAATTTGCCTTCGTCAACCTGGCTTCCGAGTCGGTCGAGCTGTGGATTGGCGACGCCAAGACCGGAGAAGTGAGACTGGTGAAGGGGGCGCGGCTCAACCCCATGCTCAACGATGAGTTGCAATGGATGCCCGACCAGAAGACGCTTTTGGTGAAGCTGGTGCCGGAGGGCATGGGCGCGCCTCCGCCCGAGCCCATTGTGCCGATTGGTCCCAGCATCCAGGAAACGGATGGGCAAAAGGGCCAGAGCAGCACGTATGAGAATCGCGACACGCTGGGAAGCAAGCACGACGAAGATCTGTTCGACTACTACGCGACCACACAGGTGGCTCTTGTGGACGCAGCCACGGCGGCGATTACGCCAATTGGCAAGCCGGGGAACTACGAGTCGCTGGAGCCGGCGCCAGACGGGCAGCACATCTTGGTTACCGCGATCCACAAGCCGTATTCGTACGTAACCACCTACGATCGGTTCCCGATGAAAGTGGAGGTGTGGGACGTATCGAACCGCGCAAGTGTGGCTGCGCATGCCATTGCCTCGCTGCCGCTTGCGGATCGGGTGCCCATCCGCGGTGTGCCGCTGGGACCGCGGGAATTCTCCTGGCGTCCTACCGATGCGGCGACGCTGGTATGGGCGGAAGCACTGGATGGCGGCGATTGGAACGTCAATGCCCCAGCGCGCGACAAGATCATGCTGCAGAAGGCGCCGTTCGATGCGCCTGCAGTCGAGATTGCGCGGACCGAGCAGCGTTTTGGAGGCCTTGCTTGGAGCGAAAAGACGAGCGTCGCTCTGTTGAACGAGTACGATGAAAACCGGCATTGGAGACAGACGTTCATCGTCAATGTGGATGATCCGAATCGGAAGCCTCGGCTGCTTTGGGATCTTTCGATGGACGAGAACTACGCGGATCCGGGCGATCCCGTGATGCGCCAGCTGGCGAATGGGGTCCGTGTGATTGGCCAGAACGGCGATGCAATCTACCTCTCAGGCTTTGGCGCATCGCCGGATGGGGACCGGCCGTTTCTGGACCGGCTCGATCTCAATACGCTGAAATCCGAGCGGCTGTTCCGCAGCGACAAGTCGTCCTATGAGCGTTTTCTCTCCTTCGCCGGGCCGGGTACCGGAAAGATTGTGACCTGGCACCAGACGCCTGCCGACCCGCCGAATGCGTTTCTGCGCACGCTTGGCAAGTCTCGCGCTGCGGCTGCCGGAGAAGCTGGCTTTGCCTCGACGAGCACGGCCATCACGCACATTGCCGACCCGACGCCGGAGGTGCGCGCGATCAAGAAGCGGCTGGTGAAGTACAAGCGGGCTGACGGACTCGACCTGTCGTTCACGCTGTATACGCCGCCCGGCTACAAGGAAGGAACGCGCGTCCCGACGATTCTGTATGCCTATCCGCTGGACTATGCGGACGCATCGAAGGCCGGCCAGGTGGTGGGCTCGCAGGAGACCTTTACGCGGCTGCGCCAGTATCGTCTGCTGCTGCTGGCCGGCTACGCGATCATCGACGACGCTTCGTTCCCGATTATCGGCGATCCGAAGCGAGCCTATGACACGTACCTGGAACAGCTTGTAGCCGACGCCAAGGCCGCTGTGAATGAGGCGGTGCGGCTTGGAGTGGCCGACCCCGACCGGATTGGAGTCACCGGACACAGCCACGGGGCATTGATGACCGTGAATCTGGTGGCCCATTCGGACTTGTTCCGGGCCGGCGCCGCGACCAGCGGCTCCTATAACAAGACGCTGACGCCGTTTGGATTCCAGAACGAGCGGCGTTCGGTTTGGGAGGCTCCGGATGTGTATCTGAAAGTCTCACCCTTTTTCTCCGCCGACAAACTGAAGACGCCGCTGCTGATTGTGCACGGCGGGGAAGACGCGAATCCGGGCACCACGCCCCTTCAATCGCAAAAGCTTTACGAAGCGATTCGAGGCAACGGCGGCACGGCGCGGCTGGTAATTTTGCCCCATGAGCCGCATTGGTATTCAGCCATGGAGTCGAATGAACAGCTGATCTACGAGATGCTGCGGTGGTTCGACAAGTATGTAAAGAACGCTGCGCCGCGGTAAGGCAGACCGGCGCCGGGTCTGCTCAGAGTGAAGTGCGGATCATGGCGCGGGATGGGTTCAGCCTACGGCGGAAACAACGTTCCTGGCCGCGGGCAGCCATTGCTTCTCGAAGTCGTCGAGAGGGATCGGGCGGCTGAACAAGTAGCCCTGGAATGCATGGCAGCCGAGCCGGGTGAGGAACTCGCGCTGCTCCTCGGTCTCCACGCCTTCGGCAATCACCGGCAGGCCCATGGCACGGCTGAGCGAGATGATGCTCTGTGCAATGGCGGCGCTGCTTTCCTCTTTTAGGATGTCGCGGATGAAAGAGCGGTCAATCTTCAACTGGTCCAGTGGCATTCTCTTCAGATAGGCCAGCGACGAGTAGCCGGTGCCGAAATCGTCGAGCGAGAAGCGCAGGCCGTGCGACTTCAGTTCGGCCATCTTGTGGATGACGTCTTCGATATTCTCCACCAGCATGCTTTCGGTCAGCTCCAGCTTGAGATTTCTAGGATCGGCTCCGGTGCGTGCGAGTGCGGAAAGCACCTGCTCGACAAAGTCCGGCTGGCGGAACTGAAGGGCGCTGATGTTCACGGCAATCGAAAGCCGCGCGGAGGAGCGGAATTTCGACCACGCGGCAATCTGCGCGCAGGCCGTCTCGAGTACCCATTTGCCCAGGGGTAGGATGAGGCCGGTCTCTTCCGCGAGGGGAATGAACTCGCCTGGCGGCAGGATGTTGCGCCAGGGATGATTCCAGCGCAGCAGCGCCTCGGCGCCGGTTAGGCGGTTGCGATCGATCTGCGGTTGGTAGTAGAGCACAAACTGGCTGGTTTGAATTCCCTGGCGCAGGTCTTCCTCCATGGCGGCGCGGGCGTTGACGGCGGCCTGCAGGGCGGGCGCGAAGAAGCGCAGTGTGTTGCGGCCAACGGATTTGGCTTGATACATGGCGATATCGGCCTGCTGCAGCAGGTCGCTGGCGCTGTCCTGCTTGTCGCCGAAGACAGAGATGCCGATGCTGGCGCTGGAGCGGCATTCGCGGCCTTGCAGCAGGTAGGGCTGGGCGATGTTAGTCAGGATATTCTCGCCCACTGCCTTGGCCTGTGCGGCGGCTACTTCAGGAAGATCGCTGAGGTCGGTGAGCATGAGAACAAATTCATCTCCGCCCAGGCGGCCCACGGTGTCAGCTTCGCGCACGCACGCGGCCAGGCGCCGTGCCGCCTCCTGCAAGAGCAGGTCGCCGGTCTGGTGGCCGAGTGTGTCGTTGAGGGTCTTGAAGTTGTCCAGATCGACGAACAGCATGGCGCACATGCGGCCGGTGCGGCGGCTGGAGGCCATGGCCTGATGCAGATGCTCCTGCAGCAGGCGGCGGTTGGGAAGGCCAGTGAGCGTGTCGTAGAAGGCGAGGTTGCGAATCTCGTCATCGGCCGCCTTGGCTCGAGAGATGTCCCGAGTGATGGTCATCGCACAGGGCATGCCGTCAATCTCGATCAGCGAGGCCGACATGAGCCCCCAAATCGTCTCTCCGGTCTTCCTGGTGAATTCAACCTCTAGATCGCGGCATTCACCGTTCTGGCGGAGGAGGGTGGCGAGCCTTTGGAGATCGTCGGGGCGAGCCCAGATGCCGAGATCGGGCGGGACTTTGCCGATCACCTCGTCGCGCGTGAATCCAATGGCATTGAGGAATGCCTCATTCACATCGACGTACTGCTTGGTGTCGATGCGGTTAATGGTGATGGCGTCGAGGCTGGTTTGAAAGACCTTGCGATAACGCTCCTCACTGAGGCGCAGAGACTCGGAGGCCTTGGCGAGGCGCTGCTCGGTGGCCTTTGCTTCCGTAATATCGCGGGTGATGGAAAGAGCGCAGGCGATCTCATCGATCTCAATCAGCGAGACGGAGGTCAGACCCCAGCGGACCTCGCCGTTTTTCCTGCGGAAACGCGCCTCCAGATTCTGACAGGCGCCTTGCAGAAGTACGGAAGCAATCATCTTCTCCCGGTTCTCACGATCGGCCCAGACGTTCAACTGCATTGAATTGCGCCCGATCACTTCTTCGCGCGTATACCCGATCGAGTCGAGGAAGGCCTTGTTGCAATCAACGTAGGTTCCGTCGTCAACCCGGTTGATGTTGATGGCGTCGATGCTGGTCTGAAAGGCTGTGCGATACCGCTCCTCGCTGAGCCGCAGCTCTTCCTGGGCGGCGAGTAGCATCAGCTCGCTTTTCTTGGCCACGGTGATGTCGCGCACGACGCTGAGAATACATTTGAGGCCACCAACTTCGATAGGCGAGGACGAGATCTGCAGCCAGATCCGCGTGCCGTCTCTGCGCCGGAGTTCGGTCTCCCGGTTGCGCAAACTGAGCTCGCGCTCCAGGGTGTCGAGCATTCTGCGGCGATCGCCCAGATCGGTCCAGAAGTTGAGATCGAGCGAGGTGCTGCAGATCAGGCTTTCCCACTCTTGGCCGACCATGTCAAGGAATGCCCGGTTGGCGTCGATGTAGCGGCCGTCCTCAAGCCGGCAGATGCAGATGCCGTCAAGGCTGGTCTGGAAGACAGTGCGGTAGTGCTCCTCGCTGGTCCGGAGCGCAGTCTGCACACTTGCCAACTGCTGCTCGGCGGACTTGAGCGATTCGATGTCCTCAACCAGGGCAAGGTGGTGCACCAGGTTCCCTTGGTCGTCCTGCTGCGCGGATGCGGTCACCCTTACCCACACCAGGGAACCGTCCTTGCGTACGTATCGCTTTTCCCAACAGAAGTTTTTTCCGGTTGCCGACACCCTGGCCAGATTTTCCAGGCTTCCGGCCATATCCTCCGGCGCGGTAACCTGCTGGACTCGCATCCCGGCAACCTCGTCCTGCGGGTAGCCGATGATCTCGGCAAAGCGCGCATTGCAACGCAGAAAGACTCCCTCAGCCGAGGTGTGGACGATGCCCACGGGAGCCTGTTCGAAGGTGCAGCGGTAGCGCTCTTCGCTGAGGCTGAGACGCTCGGCCGTCTCGCGCAGCAAGAACTCTCCCTGCTTGATGGCGGTGATGTTGATGTGCTCGATGACGACCCGCAGTGGGCCATTGGGCTGAAAGCGCGTGACTCTGCCGACAAACCAGCGATTCTCGGTTGGGGAGTGACAGGCGTACTCCATTGAAAACTGTTCGGATGCTCCGCCCAGCACGGCGCGAATTCCCGCGGCAAAAGCCGCGGCATCTGCGGCATCCGGGCCGGTGGCGGTATTGCACACATCGAGGTAGTTGACGCCGTCGTCGAACAGAGGAAACGCATTTGCAGCCGATGCGCTGCTGTCTCTGCGCGCGTTGCGGTTGGCCTCCGCAAATTCCCTCCATGTCCGGTTCACCGCGATAATGACGCCTTGTTCATCGAGCACGCAAATGGTGGTGGATAACGCATCGATCGTGGACTGGGTGAACTCCCGGGAGTCGAGAATGGCCCGCTCGGCGAGTTTGCGCGCGGTGATGTCCTTGATGACGCCGCGCATCTTCAGAGGCTGCCCGTGGGGGCCAAGTTCCAGCTTGCCCATGCCATGCATCCAGCGCTCTTCGTTGTCGCGAACGCGGATGATTCGGTACTCCTTGTCGAATTTTCTTCTCTTTCCAACCACCTCGGCGGCGAAGTATTCCGCCATCATGGCGCGATCGCCGGGGTGAACCAGTTCGACCCACGATGCCGTGGTGTGGTCGAACTCCTTGTCGATTCCCAACAGGTCGTCCAGCACATCGGAGCTTGTCCAGCGGTCCGATGGAATATCCAGAACGTAGAAGCCGAGTCCCCCGATTCTCTGCGTTTCCTGGAGGAATTCCGCCGTCTCGCGGAGCTCTCGTTCGGCTCGGTTGTGCTCCGTCACGTCCTTGCCGAAGATGGAGAGCCCTGTGACTTTGCCATCGACAACGATGGGATGGAAGGACATCTCGAAGACTTGGTTGCCGGGGAAGGGGATTTCGGCTCGAATGGGGCCGGTGGCCAGCGCGCGTTCAAAGAGCGGCTGCCAGATTGCTGCTCGCTCGGGCGACAGCAGGTCTTCGGGGCGTTTGCCCATCGCGATCTGGGTGCCGAAATGGCGGTCAACATGGCGTTGCAACGCGGAATTGAAGGTCACAATGCGGTAGTCGAGATCAATCGACCAGATCAGGTCTTCCGTGCTCTCGATAAGGGCATAGAGATTGGCGGCCGCCTGTTGCTGTGGAGCGGAGCTTGCGGAATCTGCTGATGACTCGTTCGGCATGCCTGGATCTCTGTGTTCTCGCGTTGACCCTGGATGCTCAACCATTTACGGCTGACGGCAACCTCGGGGTTGGGAGCAGTATTCCTTTTTCAAGTCTGCATTCCTCCTCTATCGGCACAAGCATGGCGATTGTTGAGAAATAGCCGGGATTCAGAAGAGGAGATTTTGAGTCTAATCCCGGCGAGGTGCAATTTGCAGCAATTACAGTGCAACAATTTCCGGCAAACCACAAGACGCCACGGTCTCCGGGGCGAGACCGTGGCGCGGGTTTGACGTGGGGGCCCAATCGTATTATGGGCGGGTTGGGCGTTGTTGATCCGGCTCATCAACCGTTCGAGCCTCGCCCACCCTTTCGCCCGAAAGAGCGCGAAAGGATGGGGCACGGAACAGTTCGCGGCCGGCAGACCGGGATTGCCGGTTGGGTTAGCGCGTGGCCTCAAACAGGAACCAGGCGCGCCGCTCGGCCTCGTCGATCCAGACTTCGATCAGGCTTGTGGTGGCATATTCATTGGCCTTGCTGGTCACTTCGTGGGCCGCGCGCAGGCTCTCGACGAACGCCTTGTTGTCGCCGTGGAGTTCAAGCAGCATATCGCGTGCTGGCACAAACTCCTGGTCGTTATCGGCAATGCGCTGCAGGCGGGCGATATGGCCGATGGAGCGGATGGTGGTGCCGCCCACCTTGCGCACGCGCTCGGCAATGGGGTCGGTGATTTCGAAGATTTGGCTGGCCTGTTCGTCCAGCAGCAGATGATAGTCGCGGAAATGCTGTCCGCTCATATGCCAGTGGAAGTTCTTGGTCTTGAGGTAAAGCACAAAGGTATCGGCCAGCAGGGCATTGAGAACGCTGGAGAGATTCTTCACCTGCTCGGTGTCGAAACCGTCTGGAACGTTGGTCTTGGCTGCTTTTGAATCTTCTTGGGTATGGCTGGACATTGGGAGAGCTCCTTGGCCGGGGAAGGTCACGGCAACGCACCGGAAGGTGACGTCTGTGCCTGTTCCTCGTGCAAAGGCTTGGATGCGTGCGGCGGGCGATGGGTTCACTGGGCGGCTATCGGCCATGTGCGCCGCTGTTCAGCGCGACACGAGCGGGGGCACTGCGGCCGGAGTGGCAGCGATCAGGTCGGCTTGGGCGCACTCTTCGGCGGGACCGTAGCCCCATCCGGCCGCCAGGGCGCGGACCCGGTTGGCGCGGGCGGCCTGGATGTCGTAGATGCGGTCGCCAATCATCCAGGCATTTGCGGGATCGAGCGCGTGCTCGCGCAGCAGGCTGGCCAGCAAATCCGCCTTGCTGTGGCTGGCGTATTCGGCTTTATCGCCATAGATGGCCGTGAAAACTCCTGAGAGCTCGAAGAGATCGAGAATGCGCACGGCAAAATGCTGCTGCTTTGAAGTGCAGACGTAGAGTGGATAGCCCGCGCGGTCGAGCTCGGCGAGCATCTCTCGAACACCGGCGAAGACGGAGTTGTTGCTCCAGCCTTCGCGGTCGTAGCAGGCGCGGTAATCGCGGGCCAGTTCGATGCGGTCTGCTTCGCTGCCGTTGGGCAGCAGCTCGGTTGTCCACTCTTCCACCGGCGGCCCGACGAAGCGGTCGAGCGGCCCCTGATCGCCCATGTTGCGGGCATCGAGCACCTTGCACAGGCAGCCAACGATGCCTGGCTTGGAGTCGGTGAGGGTGCCATCGAGATCGAAGATGAGAGCGGGCTTTGCCAGGCGCACGAGTCTAGTTTCGCAGAGTTGGGGCAGGGGGCGCAGTTTTGCGGCGCGAGACGGAATGGCTGATTGGGGCGCACCGGCTTTCGACAGGCTCAGTGCGGGCTCAGCGGCTCGCGGGCTTGCTCCGAACGCTCTGTTCCCTTCGCAATCCTGGCTGTGAGAGAATCACCCGATCCCCGCATTCTGGTATTCGAAGTGTTTCCCCAAGGAGGCTGCATGGCTCACGAAGCAGTTGCGAATGTTCTAACCTTGTCCGTTGAACGCAAAGAAGCGATGGCGGTTGTGCGTCTGCGCGGCAAGCTGTTGGCGGGCATGGGCGGGCAACTCTATTCGACCGTGTGTCCACTGATTCCGGAATGCAAACGGATTGTGATGGACCTGGGCGAATTGAGTTATATGGACAGCATGGGGCTGGGCACGCTGGTGCGTTTATACGTGTCGGCCAAGGCGAACGGGTGCAGTTTGGAGCTGACCCACCTGGGCAAACGCGTGCGCGAACTTTTGGGGATGACGCATTTGCTGGGGGTGTTCACGGTAATTGGGGAACACAGCGGGACGATCCGGTTCTGAGAGTCCACCTGCCGTGGGGCAGCCACCTGCGGTGGGGCATACGCTCGCTATGCGCTCGCACGAGCTTCATCGCTTCTCACCCATTCGCCCAAACAAGGCGAATGGATGGGAAGCGGAGCGGGGCTCACCTTCCGGCTCGCCTGCTTGGTGCTAGACCTTGAGCTGCGGGTGGGTGGCGTAGTGCAGCAGCACGGCTACGGCGCAGCTGGTGAGGCGCGTCTCCGCCGAATCGGCGCGGCTGGTGAGGATGGTGGGCACACGGGCGCCGAGGACGATGCCGGCCAGTTGCGCGCCGCCCAGGTACTCAAGCTGTTTGGCCAGCATGTTGCCGCTTTCCAGGTCAGGCACGACGAGAATGTCGGCCTGGCCGGTGACGGGCGAGACCAACCCCTTGATCTTGGCTGCTTTGACGCTCACCGCGGTGTCAAAGGCGAGCGGGCCGTCAAGGATGCCGCCGGTGATCTGGCCGCGGTCGGCCATCTTGCAAAGCGCCGCTGCGTCGAGGGTGGACTTGATCTTGGGGTTTACCGTTTCGACAGCGGAAAGTAGCGCCACCTTGGGCTCGGGAATGCCCAGCGCATGAGCCAGGTCGATGGCGTTCTGCACAATGTGAACCTTGTCTTCAAGCTCCGGGGTGATGTTGATGGCCGCGTCGGTGATGAGCAGGGTGCGCGCGTAGGCCGGCGTATCCATGATGAACACGTGGGAGATGCGCTTGGCGGTGCGCAGGCCGGTGTCGGCCTTCATGGCGGCCTTCATCAGCTCGTCGGTGTGCAGGCTGCCCTTCATCATGGCCTGGGCGTTGCCGGAACGGCACATGGCCACGCCTAGTTCGGCGGCCTTGCGCTCTGTCTCGCAATCGAGGATGGGATAGGCGCCGATGTCCAAGCCGATCTTCTCGGCCAGCGCCTTCATCGCTGCCTCGTCGCCGATCAAGGTCGGCTCAATCAGGCCCTCGACTGCGGCTTCGACCGTGCCTTTCAGGGCCACATCGGACAGCGGCCACACGACGGCGGTGGTGATCGCGGGCAGATCCTTGCAGCGCTCGATGAACTTGTGAAAGACGTGGTAATCGGCGGGATGGCCGACAAGTGGGTCAACGGCAACGGCTTCAGCAAGAGGGGCGAGATCGCTCATGTGTCTGGTTCTCCATAGCGGCCGAGTGGGAGCTCGGGCCTGCCTTACGGATTCATTGTCGCTCCAAGCTGGTTCTGCGCCTGTGCGATAGGTCACAGTACGGGCTATTGTCCCGTATGGCGGTAATGTCGTTCCCGCCCCCAAACGTAATTTCCCTTTTGCGCCTACTTCATCAGTTCCGCAATCACGGCGACCTCCTGCCTGCGTGAGGTGCCGGGAAGATCGATCGAACCCAGCACCTGTGGCTTGCCTGGCGCCAGGTTCGACGTGGCGTCGAGGACGGTCTGATTGAGAACCGGGTTCTGCGGGCTGGCGGCCGATTTCTGGTCGGCAACGCTCGCCTGCTCAACCTTTGAAGACAGGTGGAGGCCTTCGGCGTAGGCGTTCGCGGATGCCACAATGGACAGGCCGACGTCCACATACTGTATCTGGGTTTCCGGGGTTGAGTTAGCGGTGTCATAAGTGCCCGTCATGATGGGCACGCGGCTGCCTTGCTTGAGTGTGGCGCGCTCCCCGGAGGCAACCACCAGCGAGAAGCTCTGCGTACCGCCGCGCTTGCCGCCATCTATGTCAGTCAAGGTGTAAGTCAGGCGGTAAGCCTTCTTGACCCGGTCAAGGTCGGCAACAATCTTCTGTGCTAACTCGATCTCCTCAGCGGAGCCGCGGATGGAGATAGCGTCCTGCGATGGGCTGGCGAATATTCGGGCGTGAGGGAGCATGTTGCGCACGGCAGTCGTTATCTCACTCAGATCGGATTGGTCCCGGACATTGGCAAGATAGATGGTCTTATAGATTCCGGCGTCCACCTTCCCCTGGTCAGGCTTGGAATCCTGCGCCGGGGCGGGCGCACAAGTTAGAAGCAAGCCAAGTGTTAGAAGCAAGCTAGGTGCCAGCGTGAGGGCAGGAAACATTCGGACAAAGGGCCTAACTCGGCTTCCTGTCGAGTCGTAAGTCAGTTTCATAAGTTGCCTCGCAAAGGTGAACTTGAAAGATGGCGCGGCTCGAACTGCCAGCTGCATCTGGCGATCGAGGCCATGGGTCTTCTATTCCCACAGACGCCGCGCAATACTTTCCGCTCGACAATTCTTGAATGAGTATCTTGTTCTACTCATGCCGATGGTCAGCGCGAGTTATACGCAATGCGCATTCAGCTGGTCGATGGTGAAGGATTCGCAGGCGAATCTCGGCGAGTATGACTGTCTTCGCAGCGGGTTAGGGTGATATGCTCTTTGCGCCGGGAAAAGCGATTTACACAAAGGGGAGAACGCGCATGTGGTTCCTTGGAATGGATGTGGGCACGGGCGGCACGCGGGCCGTGGTGGTGGATGGAGAGGGTAAGCTGATTGCGGGCGCATCGAGCGAGCACGCTCCTTTCAAGACCGCCCATCCGGGCTGGGCCGAGCAAGATCCGGAGGACTGGTGGCGTGCGGCGCAAGAGGCTATTCGCGGAGCGCTCGCCGCTGCGCCGGAGCCGCGCCAGCCCATTGCGGCGATTGGTTTGACCGGGCAGATGCACGGCGCGGTGATGCTGGGCGAGAACGGCGCAGTCTTGCGGCAAGCGCTGATCTGGTGCGACACGCGCACGCAGCCCCAGTGCGACTGGCTCACGAATAAGATCGGCTACGATCGGCTGATCGAGCTGACCTGCAACCCGGCGCTGCCCAACTTTACGCTGACCAAATTGCTGTGGGTCAAAGAACATGAGCCGCATATCTTCGCGAAGATCCGCCACATCGTGTGCCCCAAGGATTATGTCCGCTACCGGCTGACGGGCGAGTTCGCCATTGATGTGCAGGAAGCCAGCGGCACGCTGCTACTGGACGTGACGCACCGGCGCTGGTCGCGCGAGGTGGCCGAGGCGGCGGGGATTCCCGAGAGCTGGCTGCCGCGCGTGTTTGAGTCGCCGGAGGTCTGTGCGCGTATCAGCGAAGCGGCCGCTGGGTTGACCGGACTCAAGGCAGGCACGCCGGTGGTGGCCGGCGCGGGTGACCAGGGCGCGGGAGCGGTGGGTATGGGCATTCTGCAGCCGGGTTCGGTCTCGGCTACGATCGGGACTTCGGGGGTAGTGTTTGCGGCCACGGCGAGCCCGACCAAAGACCCAAAAGGCCGGCTGCACACCTTCTGCCACGCCGTCCCGGGACTGTGGCATGTGATGGGCGTAACGCAGTCGGCGGGGTTGAGTCTGCGCTGGCTGAAGGAGACGTTTTTTGCCGGCCGGAACTACGACGAGCTGTCGGAGTTGGCGGCCCAGGTTTCAGCCGGGAGCGAGGGTCTGGAGTGGGCTCCGTATCTGCTGGGCGAGCGGACGCCGCATCTTGATCCCCAGGTGAGGGCGGCATTTGCCGGCATCTCCAGCGTGCACACGGACGCGCATTTTGTGCGCGCGGTGCTGGAGGGCGTGGCGTACTCGCTCAAGGACACGTTCACGCTGTTTGCCGAGCTGGGCATTCCGGTCAGCGCTATCCGGCTTGGTGGCGGCGGGGCGCGCGGCCCGCTGTGGCGGCGGATTCAGGCGGCGATCTACGGCCAGGCGGTCGAGGTGCTGACCGCCGAGGAGGGCGGCGCCTTCGGCTGTGCGCTGATGGCCGGCGTGGGCGCGGGGCACTGGGCAAATCTGGACGAGGCATGCGGGCAGGGAATCGAGGTTGCCCAGCGCATTGAAGCGGATGCGGCGGAGGTGAAGGCTTACCAGGCGGGCTATGCCGCGTGGAGGAAGCTTTACCCGGCGCTGAAGAGCCTGGAAAATTGATCTGGACCGCCAAGGATTCGCGGTCTCCCACCCATTCGCCAGAAGTGCGACACGCAGGTCCTTCGACTCCGCTGCGCTTCGCTCAGGATGACAGAATGGATGGGGCACGGAAATACAGCGTTTGAGAATTGGACCGGGAGGGCCCGCTCAGGCCTGGTCGCGCCAGAGGTAGACGCCGCCCAAAAGGCCGCTCTCGTTGGAAACAATGCTGACATTCTTCGGCGGCAGGAAGTCGATCTTCTTGGTGTTGCCGCCGCCCAGGTAGAGGTGGTCCCAGTTGAACAACAGCTCGGTGGACTTGATGGCCTCCTGGAGCAGCTTGTTCCACTCTTTTTTGCCGAACCGGTCAAGGCCGCGACGGCCGATGTAGTCCTCGTAAGTCATGCCCTTCTTGCGCCAGATGTGGTGGCCGATCTCGAGGCCCGGGCAAAGATGACCGTTGGTGAACAGCGCCCCGCCCAGCCCGGTACCCAGAGTCAGCACCAGTTCCACGCCGTCACCCTTGATGGCTCCATAACCGGCCACGTCGGCGTCGTTGCCCACGCGGACAGGCTTCTTCCAGCGCTCCTCAAGCTCCGCCTGCAATGGAAAGCCGCCGGCCCAGAGGGGATGGAGATTGAAGGCGCCGAAGGTGTGGCCGTGCTTGACTACGCCAGGAAATCCAACCGAGACGCGGTCGAAGCGGCCGATCAGCTTGCGCAGTTCCTCAAGGCTGGCCAGCACTGCGTCGGGCGTGGGCACTAGCGGCGTGACCACGCGCTGGCGTTCGCTCACCGGCTTGCCTTTGGCGTCGAGCAGCATGGCCTTGAGGCCTGAGCCGCCGATGTCGATGGTCATGGTGACGGGGCCTTGCAGTTTGGACGGGGCGCTCGGCGGTGCAGCGGGCGCGGCAGCGGGGGTGGAAACGGGCTTGGGAGTCATCAGCAGGAATTGTAACGGGTGGGGCCGGGTTTACGGTGCGAGCTCACGGGTTGAAATCCACAGACCGCTCGACGAGAGCCGCCATCCCCTACACTGAGGTTTGCCTCTCATGCCTGCCTGCTGCGAAGTCGCGTTGCCTGTGCCGCTGGACCGCGTGTTCACCTACGCCGTTCAGGATGGCCAGCTTCCGCAGCGGGGCGCGCGGGTGGTGGTTCCTTTCCGCAACGAGAAGCTGATCGGCGTGGTGACAGCCACGGGCGTGCCCACGCCGGCGGACTTCGAGCTCAAGTATCTTGAGGCCGTGCTCGACGACGAGCCGCTGCTCAGCGAGCAGTTGCTGAGCCTGGCCGAGTGGATGGCGCAGTACTACCTGGCGCCACTGGGCGAGGTGCTGCGCGGCATGCTGCCGCTGATGGCCGAGGTGCGGCGCACAGTGTACTACCGCATCACCGATCTGGGACGGGATGTGCTGGCGGACAGCATCGAGCGGGGTGGGACCGAATCCCAGGACTCACTCGCGAGACCCTTCGACAGGCTCAGGGCAGGCTCTGGGGCACCCGCACGGCATGGCGGTTCCAAGCGCCGCAGCAAGCTGTCGCCGGAGGAGCAGGACATGGAGCATCGCGTGCTCACGCGGCTGGCATCGGGTGAGCCGGTGAAGGTGTCCGCGCTGCGTACGGCGACAGCGGCCACGCTGCCGGTACTCGCCAGCCTGGTGCGCAAGAAGTGGATTACCCGCGAAACCGCGGCGGCCGAACGCGATGCGCGGCGGACGGAGCGCTTTGCAGTGCTGATTCCTGAGGCGCGCCTGCCGGCGCTGACCCAGAAGCAGCAGGCTATCCTGGCCGAGTTGGCTGCCTGCGATGGAGAACTGCCGCTGAGCGAGTTGCGCGCCCGCGAATTGCCTGCGTCCACGCTGCAAACGCTGGTGCGGCGTGGCCTCGTGCGCATTGACGAGCGGCCGGCCGCGTTTCGCCTGGGCGGCATTCTGCCGGCTGCTGCGCCCATCCGCCTCAACGAACCGCAGACCGAGGCGTTGGCCTCGATTGCCTCGGCGCTGGGGGCGTTCCGCGCGTTCCTGCTCCACGGCGTCACGGGCTCCGGGAAGACAGCCGTGTATCTGGCTGCGATGCAGAGGGCTCTTGCCCGCGGCCAGTCGGCGATTCTGCTGGTGCCGGAGATCGGATTGACACCGCAGACCGCTGGACTGCTTGACCAGGCCTTCGGGCAACGCGTGGCGCTGCTGCACTCCGCACTGACGCCGGAGGAGCGCAGCGAGCAGTGGCGGCGCATCCAGCGCGGCGATGCGCCGATCGTGGTGGGCACCCGCTCAGCCATCTTCGCGCCCGCGCCCAATCTCGGCCTGATCCTTGTGGATGAGGAGCACGACCAGAGCTACAAGCAGGAAGAGACGCCGCGCTACAACGCGCGCGATGTGGCCGTGATGCGCGCCAAGCTGGCCGGCGCGGTGGTGGTGGTGGGCTCGGCCACGCCTTCGCTTGAGACGTGGCAGAACACGGTCAGCGCCAAGTACACACGCATTGAGATGCGCGAGCGGGTCATGAATCGCCCGCTGCCTGAGGTGGAGCTGATCGACATGCGCCGCGAGTTTCAGGAGACGGGGCAGGACCAACTCTTTTCCCGCGCGTTGGTCGAGCAGACGCGCGAGGCTCTGGAGCGCGGCGAGCAGGCGCTGATCCTGCTCAACCGGCGGGGCTACTCGTTTGCCGTGATCTGCCGCGCGTGCGGCGAGAAGCTGGAATGCCAGAATTGCGCCATCTCATTGACGCACCACAAGCCGCCGGCAGAAGATGCGGGCCTGGCACGCGAAGGCCAGCGGCTGGAATGCCACTACTGCGGCTACCGGCGCACCGTGCCCGCGCGCTGCCCCAAGTGCTCGAGCGAGCACCTATACTACCTGGGCGCTGGCTCGCAGCAGGGTGAAGAGCGGCTGGGTGAGATATTTCCCGGCGCCCGCATCGGGCGCATGGATCGCGACACGGTGCGCGGACGGGGCGATTTGGAGCGGCTGCTGGCACGCCTGCACTCGGGCGAGATCAATCTGCTGGTGGGCACGCAAATGATCGCCAAAGGACACGACATTCACGGCATCACGCTGGTCGGCGTTGTTGGCTGCGACCACTCGCTCTCCATGCCCGACTTCCGCGCCGCCGAGCGCGTCTTCCAGCTGATGACGCAGGTCTCCGGGCGCGCCGGGCGCGGCGAACTGCCGGGGCGCGTGGTGGTGCAGACGTATTATCCCGACCACTATGCGATCCTCGCCGCCAGCAAGCACGACTACGCGGCTTTCGTTGAACGCGAGCTGAAATACCGGCGCTGGATGCACTATCCGCCCTTCGGCGTGCTGGCCAATCTGCTGGTGCAATCGCAAAAGCTGGAAGAATCGGTTGCGTGGTCGAGCGAGATCGGCAAGTGGTTCCAGAAGGCTGCGCCGGAGGGAGTGCGCGTGCTGGGCCCGTGTACCGCGCCTATCGCCCGCATCAAAGGCACGTATCGCTTTCACTTGATTCTGAAGGCCAACTCGCGCAAGGCGCTGAATACGGCGCTGCGCGCCATGCTGGCGCATGCGGATGCGGCCGGGGTGCCGCGGCGCAATCTGGTCGTGGATGTGGATGCGCTGCGGCTGATGTAACCACCTGCGGCGGTGAGGTCCGCCTGCGGTGGGGAGACGCTCGCTGTGCGCTCGCAGGAGGTTCGTGGTTTCCCGCTGTTGAGAGAAAAACAAGAGCATCGCAGGGATAGGGCACCCGGCCTTGATCAAATGAAAGCCGGTGAGTCAACTTCCGGTTAGCCGGCAATACGACCGGAACCCGAGAAGCCTTTTCGTCTCATGGGCTAACATAAGCTATGTTGATGGCATGGATGGCGGGAAACGATGCCAACTAAGGAAGCGGCAAACGAACGATTCAAACTCGTTGTCGAGTACAGCCCGATTGCGATGCTTCTCGTGAACGGCGCGGGGTCGATCGAGATGGTCAACGTCGCGGCTGAGAGCCTGTTCGGTTACCCACGAACCGAACTGGTTGGGCAGTCCATCGACGTTTTGGTTCCTGAAGCTCTCTCCGGTCTTCATCCTGGTCATCGCGCCGATTTTGCAGCCGCCCCCCGGCCGCGCGCGATGGATGTTGGTCGGGAACTGTATGCCCGGCACAAGAATGGAACCCAGTTTCCGGTGGAGATTGGGTTGAACCCGATCGAGACACAAGACGGCATGGTTGTTCTGGCGTCGATTACAGACCTGTCGGCTCGCAGGCAAACGGAGCAGATGTGGAGGCATTATGCGTCCATCATTGAGGCGTCGGAGGACGCGATCGTCAGCAAGACCATGGATGGAATCATCGCGAGCTGGAACCCTGCGGCAGAGCGAATCTTTGGATATCGCGAATCAGAAGCCATCGGGAGGCCGATTACCATGCTGTTCCCCCCAGATCGTCTGGCCGAGGAGGCAGACCTCATGGCGCATCTGGCTCGTGGCGAACGGATCGCCCACTACGACACGGCGCGCGTGCGCAAGGATGGCTCTCTAGTCCACGTTTCAGTCACGCTGTCACCGATAGTCGATGGATTCGGAAACATCGTCAGGGCATCCAAGGTGGCCCATGAAATCACCGAGCGTAAAAGATTCGAAAAGAATCTTTGGGAACGAACTGCGGTCTTGCAGGTTTTTGCCGAATGGGCGCCCACGTCCATTGCCATGTTTGACCACGAGATGCGCTATCTGGCGGCCTCCCGGCAGTGGCGTAACGATCTCGGCCTCCAAGACCGTAACATCGTTGGCTTGAGCCATTATGATTTGGTCCCCGATTTTCCCGAAAGACAGAAGGAGGTTCATCGCCGATGCCTGGCTGGAGCCACCGAGCGCTCAGAGGAGGATTATTTCGTCAGCGAAGACGGCACCGGGGTGTGGTTACGGTGGGAGGTAAGGCCGTGGAGTTATCCAGATGGCAAGTTGGGTGGCATTCTTATCTGGACCCAGGACATTACCGCCTCCAAGGCAATCAATGACGCGGTCAGTAGGATGGCACTCACCGACCCGCTCACGGGCCTCCCAAACCGCAGGCTCCTGATGGACAGGCTGACGATTGCAATGCTTTCAAGCGAGCGCACCGGCAAAGAAGGCGCGGTGCTGCTTGTGGACGTCGACCACTTCAAGCAGGTGAATGACTCACTCGGTCACGACGCAGGCGACTCGCTGCTGCAACAGGTGGCGGCTCGCCTGTCGTCCTCAGTTCGCGCCTGTGACACCGTAGCGCGCTTAGGAGGCGATGAGTTCGTTGTTGTCTTGGGAGACTTGCACGAGAAATCAGAGACCGCCCGGGCCCAGACATTGCAAGTTGGCAAGAAAATCGTTGCCAAATTCAACGAGCCGTTCGCCCTCGCCTCACAAGACCACCGCTGCACCGTGAGCATTGGCGCGGCTCTCTTTGGCACGCAAAAACAGAGTGCGGATGAGGTGATTAAACGTGCTGACCAGGCTTTGTACCTGGCCAAGGCGAAGGGGCGTAACACACTGCATTTTGCTGAGCCTTAATTCCATTCCGATGGAGACGAATGAGGAGTGCGTACCAATTGCCCTTTTCAGAGACGTGGCGTTCAAACGGGAATGAGTCTCACCCCATCTGGTCATGTCTTCGATTGAGAAGCGCCGCGGCTGCCGAATTACGGATCGAAGATGGGGATTGACGCGACGCGGAAGTGGAAGGCGGAGGGGTTTGAAAGGCCGTGGCCGGCGATGATCGAGATGGATGGGGCGACGAAGTCCAAGATCGACGCTATCTGGGGGAAGCTGGGCCTTTAGAGGGATTGGCACTTGGGCTGGATTGCAGTGAGGCAATTGACGTATCTTTGGTCGATGGCTGATCAGGAAGATCTCGGAGTGCCCTGCGTCTTTGTGATTCCGCAGCCCGCGGTGAGGCGCGTCATCGCAATCACGACGGTTGCGTTCTTCTTGGCGGATTTCGCCATTCTGCCATTCAAGCTTGGAGTTGATAGATTCCTCGGTTCGCTGGCCCATTTTTCGGCAACTTGGGTACTCCTCTTGATGCTGGTCCTTCCGATTGGCATCTTTGTGCGACTTGCATTTCCGTCGCGGAACTCGCTGCCCCGACTTGAGGTCGCGCGGGACCGCATTCGAGTCGTTCCCGGTCGTATTGCGCGATTATTTGCAGAAGCGCCCGTCGAGATCGCCTTTACTCCTCAAACGAGGGAGATACTTCTCTGCCACAACGTTTGGCAAGGGCTTGGTGATGGGCTCCGACTGATTGTTCGCGGGGAGAATGGCGCTGAGAAAGAGATTCGAGCCGTTCCGATCGATTATCTGAGTCCACTGGACGCTCAAACGTTGGCTAAAGGGATTCTTGCGGCTACCGGCTTGCCGGTGCGGCTCTTGACCCGGCGGCGGCAGGCAGATGGGACTATTCAAGAGGCCCCGTGGGCCCCGCCCTCACGCTCAACGAGGATGATCGGTGGCACTGCGCTTGCAATGGGAGCTATACCTTTCGTCGGCGGGGCAATTGTAGGGGCGCTTTGGCCGCTACCAGCAGTAATCGTTGAGGTTGGTCTGGTCCTGTGGCTCATCCAGATAAGTGTGGTTTTCTTGTTGGCTCGTTATGTTGGATCGCGAGCAAAGTTTCTGACGCCATTTTCGCTTGCGACGGTGTTTACGTTCGCGGCGGCATATGGCATCGCCGTAGTTGCGGTCGGTTTTATCTTCAGGAACCAATAACTAGGTAACTGTCCAAGGTGGGATGTTGGCTATTCGAAAGTAGCCCAGCCCTCCTCGGGGTGGCCATCGGCGGCGGGTTCGCTCTGGTATATCTAGATGCATGCGGGTTGTTTCTTCTTGGAAGCTGGCGGCTTTGGTTTGTTCTCTGCTGGCGGCTGCTCCTTCTCTCTATGCACAGCCTGACACCTTTCGCTGGATGGGCTTCCACGGCCAGGACCAGAAGGACCAGGACATTGTTGTTTGGGTGGCGCGGGCGCTGGCGGGGGAGAACTGGACGTCGATTCGCGAGATTGGCGTCGAGTACGACGCGGCGCTGGTGGTGACGGCGCAGCGGGCCAACCCCCAGGCCGGTCCGGCGGACGACTCGTTCCGGATTTGGAGCGTCAACCTCACGAATCATGCGCTGACGCCGCTGCTCACTGGCTACAACCTGCGCTGGCTTCCGTTCATGACGCTGACCGATGGCGGCAGCCCGGAGCCGGCGATTCTCTACGACAATTGCGCCGGGTGCGCGGCGGACACCTACTTCACTGCATTCCACTACGACCGGGGCCCGCATAGCTGGGCGGCGCGGTGGATGCGCGGCGGGCAGGGCGTGCCGGTGGGGAATGCGAATCCGCCGGCCAGCGTGGCCTGGACGCAGATTTATTCCGGCCTGGCCGAGCCCAACGGGCGCGACCTGCTGGGGACGTGGATTCATTTGGACTACGGCGGCCAGAAGCCGGCCGACGACTACGTGTACCGCTACGATCTGGACCCCATCAGCCGCCTGGAGCGCACCCAGCTGCTGAGCGGCAAGGATGCCGACGCCCTGAAGCTGCGGCTCTGCCGCCAAGGCGAGGCTTTGCCGGGAATCGCCTATGGCCAGGACTCTGCGCTCTGCCAGAAGCTTGTGAGTCCCAAACCTGAACGCAAGCCGGTGACCACGCCGCCGGCGCACAACCGCGGGCAGTCGGCGCCCGGCGGACATCCGCATTCCTGAGTCGGGGCCGTGAGCGGCCTCTCAATGGTTGCCGGTTTCCCACCCTTTCGCCAGAAAGAAGGCGAAAGGATGGGGCACGGGGCGATCCAGCCGGGGACGCGGCCGGATGGTCCAGCTGACGAGAAAAACTCTACCGCGGTCTGCTTGGAACCGGTTCATTCCAAAAAGAATAGGAGCCAACAGAGTCCTTTTCCACGGAAGCGGGTCTGTACCGTCATCGAACCCAGCGATGCATGGCCGCGGTAGACTCAAAACCTTTGGACGGCATCCAAATTCCCTGGAGAAAAAACATGAACCGTTTTCCCCGATTTGCTCTTTTTGCCCTGCTGGCCCTTGCGGCGCTTCTTTCCACCGCCGGCTGCAAGTCCAAGCAAGACCAGAATGCCGATAACAGCCAGAATGCGGCGCAGGATTCCTCCGCCGATCCGGCATCGGCCAACCTGGCTCCGGTCTCCACCGATGCCAGCGCACCGGCACCCGCCTCTTCGAGCGCTCCGCAAAGCGCGGCCCCGGCCGACACCAGCGCTCCCCAAAGCGCACCTGCCGCTGATACCGGCTCCTCATCCGGCTCGTATGATCAGATCCCGGGCGGGGCTGTGGATGACGCAAGCTACGGCGAACAGCCGGTCTATACCGCTCCGCAGCCTCCGCCGGAGTTGCCGGACTACCAGCAGCCTGCCGCGCCCGGCGACGGCTACGTGTGGACGCCCGGCTACTGGAGCTACGCTCCCGCTGGCTACTACTGGGTGCCTGGCGTGTGGGTGCAGTCCCCCTACGTGGGCGCTCTGTGGACACCCGGCTATTGGGGATGGACCGGCGGCCACTACGGCTTCTTCCGCGGCTACTGGGGCCGGCACATCGGCTTCTACGGCGGCGTGAACTACGGCTACGGCTACGGGGGCAGCGGCTACCAGGGCGGATATTGGAATGGTGACCACTTCTTCTATAACCGAACCGTCAACAACATCAACGTCGCGGTGATCCACAACGTCTACGAGTACCCGGTGCGGGCCAACAACAATGTCCGGGTCAGCTTTAACGGTCCAAGCGGAATCCGGCTGCGTGCCAGGCCGGCGGAGGTGGTGGCTATTCGCGAGCCCCATGCCGCGCCCATGCGCGCCCAGCTTGAAAACGAGCATGCGGCTAGCACCAACCGTGCCCAGTTTGTGGACGTGAACCATGGCCGTCCGGCCAGCGCGGTGGTTGAAAGACCGCTCGCTGCCGATCGGGACGTGCGGCCGGTGGCAGCGCCGGCAGCCCGCATGAACACTCCCGGTCCGCCGGCGCGCCCCGCTGCGGCGCCGGCGCGTGCCAATGAGCCGGCTCGGAACATGGAGGCCAGGCCGGCAGGTCGACCGCAACCCGCGGTCAGGCCCGAGCCCGCTGCACGGCCGGCACCCCCCGCCGCTGCACCACGTCCCCAGGCGGGCCGGCCACAGCCTGAGGCACGGCCGGCGCCCCAGGCAGCTGCACCGCGTCCCCAGGCGACCCGGCCGCAGCCTGAGGCACGGCCGGCGCCCCAGGTAGCTGCACCGCGTCCCCAGGCGACCCGGCCGCAGCCTGAGGCACGGCCGGCGCCTCAGGCAGCTGCACCGCGTCCCCAAGCAGCCCCGGCTCACCCGCCCGCGGCGCAGGCTCCTCATCCCGCCGCTCATCCGGAGGCTCGGCCAGAGCAGCCCAAACGCGAGGACGAACACCCCCGCTAGTCCCAAGGGAAGCAGCCGTCAGGGGTGCGCAATCACTCTGCCGTTCTTACATGGATGGCAGCCAGGTTGCGCACCCAGCGGGCGGGGCGCTTCTCTCCGGTGGTCACAAGCTGCAAGGGACCGGTGTCGCCAAGGGGTTTGCCGTCGAGGGTGTCGGCCACCAGCACCGTGCCGTCGTGCACGTCGGGTGTGACCTCGCCGATGGAATAGACCGCCAGGTAGCCATCCGCTCCCTCGGCCACGAGGTAGAGCCGGAACTCCTTGCCGTGCGGCCTTTCCACCACGCCCAGCGGCTTGAGCAGCTCAATCAGCTCCACGCCGGAGTAGGTCTGGTTGACCTTGGCGTGCTCGTTGTAGAGGGTGACGGTCTTGTGTGGCAGGCGGGCGAGCGTGGCCGGGGTCCACTCGGATGACTTGTCGCCGAAGGTGATCTTCATGGGCCCGGCCGGCACGACTGGCTTGCCCATCTTCATCTCGCCGGCCGGAGCGGCGGTTGCTCCAGCCGCCTGAGTGGCTTGGCCCTGTGCCATAGCCGCAAACGCACAAACTGTGAGTCTAAACAGGAAAACCGCCGCCCAAACCCTCATCCGCATGGCGAATCTCTCCACCGATTCATCGTATACTGAGCTCATGTCGATCGTGGGCAACATCGCCGCCATTGCCAAGGGCATGAGCATCACCTTTGGGGAGATCCTCGAACCCAGCCAGGTGGAGAACTACCCGGACGGAAAAGGGCCTCTGCGCGGAGCCGTCCTGGAGCAGCGCTTCCGCGGCGCGCACGTGTTGCAGCGTGACGAGAACGGCTTGGAGAAGTGCGTAGCCTGTTTCCTCTGCGCCGCGGCTTGTCCATCGAATTGCATTTTTATTGAAGCTGCTGAAAATACTGAAGAGACTCGCATCTCATCGTCGGAGCGCTACGCCAAGGTCTACAACATCGATTACAACCGCTGCATCTTTTGCGGGTATTGCGTGGAGGCTTGCCCGACCGATGCGATTACGCACGGCCACGGTTTTGAGCTGGCCACGCTGAACGCGACCAACCTGGTGATGCGCAAGCAGGACATGCTGCCGCCGGTGGCGACGAAGACGGCTGCGCGGTAGACGCGGGCTTTTTCCTCGTCCTCCCGTTGCGCCGCCATTCGATGCGTCCTCCCGTTGGTGATGGTGCTCACAGACAGGGGGCACCGGTGAATTCATACTCTTGCTGAAGTCAATGAGAAGGGTTCTCCAACTCGTCGCACTGTTTGTTGTTGTGCTGCTCGCGGCGCAACCGGCGCTCGCCGGAATGCCGTGTGCCCTGGTCGCCTCCACGAGCGGAGGCTGCGCCCCCGATTGCACCGTGGTCATGAACCAGGCGGCCATGAGCCAGGCACCTAGGAGTGGGATGAGTGCGGACTGCGCCATGCCTGCTCAACTGGCCAGCAACGGCTGCGAGTCCAATTGCTGCCACGCAGGCCTGCCGCAAGGTGTGGCCCAGTTGGCAACCGGAGTCAAATCGAGGCCCGGCGACACGGTGTCGCTCGTGCTGGCGCCGCAGATGGTTGCGGCCGCAACTCCGGCATTCGCGGCCCCGCCACCCGATTACCCCTCTGCATCCGGCCCAGCCAGATACATTCTCCTCCAGGTCTTCCGCATTTAAACCCCTCCCGGCGTTCAAGCAAACAGGCAGTCAAAAGGTGTTCTATAGCCTTGCGGCTCGATTTGTGACCTGAATTTCCAACGTCAAGGAGATATCCATGAAGCGCACAATCGTTTTTCTTTCTTCCGCCCTCGTTTTCGTCGCACTTGCATTTGCCGCAACAGCCGCGCAGGCACAGCAGCAGTCCGAGAAGCTGAGCAAGCAGCAACTGCTTTCTCTCATCGCCACCGCAAAAACGCCCGCCGAGCATAACCGGCTTGCCCAGTACTACGGCGCAGAGGCGCAGGACGATCTGGCCCAGTCCAAGGAGCATGAGGAGATGGCCGCGCAGTACAAGAAGAACCCGGCCTTCAACACCTCGAAGTTTGCAGCCGGCCCGGTGAATCACTGCGAGTACCTGGCCCAGCACTACAAAGAGAGCGCCCAAAAGTTGCAGGAACTGGCGCAGCAGCACCAGCAGATGGCGGTCGAGGCGGGACAGAAGTAATTGTCCTTCAATTGGCAGTCAGGATGGAGAGCCGGGGTGCACGGCAGCCCGGCTCTCAGTCTCTGTTGGTCTCAACGAGACACAGGGCGCGGCGGGTCATGTTCCGCCTATGGAGTGATCGTTTGCGGCAGAGAAGCCGAGCGCGCAATCTCCTCAGACAGCTTCATGGTGGGCCGTTCGACCAGCAGGTGAAGCGCGGTTGCCGTGAGCAGAATGACAAGCAGGCACAGCGCGGTCTCGGCCATGTAGATGGGCAGAATCACGCTGTGGATGCAGCCGCGCAGGCGCATGGCTGCATAAAAGACGATGCCATGCACGAGGTAGATGGGGTAGCTGATTGCGCCCAGCAGGCGGGTGCTGCGCTTGACCAGCAGGCCGAACAGGTCCGCTCCTGAAACGATCAGCGCGAAGCCGGCAAGCAGGAGCAGCTGTCCAATCGCCGGAAGGCGCGGAACTGCGAGATAGGCCAGGAAGAGCGCAAGCACGATCCAATTGCGCCACGCCCACACAGGGCGCAGCCAGTTGCGGAGATTCGATTCGACAGCCGCAATCAGAATCCCTCCGCCAAAGCCGATGAGCATGAACTTGGCGTATTGCGCCACGATGGAGCCGGCCCAATGCAGGACTTCCGCATTGACTCCGGCTGCGCGCGCATATCTGCCGAACAGAAACAGAATACCGAATGCCATTGCATATAACGGCAGCCGCCAGGCTTTGCGCGCGAACCAGCCCAGCAGCGGCAACGACAGATAGAACAGCCACTCGAGCGCCAGCGTCCAGGTTACTCCGTTGGTGATGCGGGCAATGTCTGCGTGGTTGACCTGCGGCTGGCCTCCCAGCGAAAACAGGGCCCATGGCAGCAGGGAAGTTATAAAACTACCCACGGTAACTTGCAACTTGAAGCCGGTCACAAGAAGGCCGGCGAAGAGGGCCGCACCCAGGCAGACATAGTAGACCGGGGCTATCCGCACAAAGCGCGACAGGTAGAACTTGCCCGCAGGGATGCGGCCGCGCCCCATCAGCTTGCGCCAGAAAAGAAATCCGCTCAAGTAGAAAAACTGCGCAACACCAAATCCGGCCAACCGGTCAAAGATCACGCTGCGGCCTGTCGACCAGACGCCATATTGCGTGAAGAAGTACCAGCAATAGGCGTGGTGCGCGACAACGGCGAAGGCGAGAATGCCGCGCAGTCCCTCCAGCGTTGCCAGCTTTTGCGAGGCCGGCCTTGCGGCCTCCGCAAAGCGGCCACCCCATCGATCGAACAGGAACACCAGCGCCCCGGCCCCGCCCGTCGCAAAGGCCAGAAACAATGCGGCGAGAATCGGATCGAAGCCGAATCGCTGAAGGCCTTCACTCACGTTCTGGGTTCCTTGTCAGCCTGCGGAGCGGGCGGTTGAGAGCCAACTACAATACAATATACCTTGTACCGAATTCGTCGCAGACGAGACCCTCAACTTCCCGGAGTCTCCAGCATCAACGAACCGCGCTTGATTCTTCCAATACTCATGACAACAGTTCACAAGCATCCACTGCAAACGATCCTCGAGAGCCGCATCGCCATCATCGATGGGGCGATGGGCACCACCATCCGCACCTACGGCATGACGGAAGCCGACATCCGCGGGGAGCGTTTCAAGGACGCGACCAAGGACCTGAAGAACAACGGCGACCTTTTTTCGCTCACGCAGCCGCAGATGATCTCCGATATTCATCGCCGCTTTCTTGAGGCGGGCGCGGACATCATCGAGACCAACACCTTTGGCGCTACCAGCATTACGCAGAGCGAGTTTTTTGTCGAGGACCCGCGTGAGCGCGGCGGCCGCAAGGATCCGGAGTTTTACCAGAGAGTGATCGGCGACAGATTTTTGAGCGGGCTGGCGTGGGAGATCAACGAGCAGTCGGCACGGCAGTGCCGCGAGTGGGCGGATCGCGTGGCCAACCAGACGGGGCGGCAGCGGTTTGTGGCAGGGGCGATTGGGCCGCTGACGGTGTCGCTTTCGAACTCGCCCGATGCGGACGATGCGGGCTTTCGCGTGGTGACCTTCGACCAGGTGAAGGCGGCGTATGCGGAGCAGGTGCGGGCGCTGATTGCGGGGGGTGTCGATCTGCTGCTGGTGGAGACGATCTTCGACTCGCTCAACGCCAAGGCGGCGCTGGTGGCGATCCGCGAGGTGTTCGATCAGGATGGGCTCGCGGCGAAGCATGCGGAGCTCCCGGTGATGATTTCGGCTGCGGTGGGTCGCGGAGGAGAGACACTGATCTCGGCGCAAACGACGGAGGCTTTCTGGAATGCGGTGGAGCACGTGAAGCCGCTGTCAGTGGGATTGAACTGCTCGCTGGGTCCGGACCTGATGTATCCGTTTCTCTCCGAGCTGTCAGAGAAAGCGAATGTGGCCATCTCATGCTATCCGAATGCAGGGCTGCCGAATCCGCTGTCTGAGACCGGATTCGATTTGGGCCCCGCAGACATGGCGCGCTCTCTAAGCGGTTTTGCAGGCGCAGGGCTGATCAACATTGCAGGCGGCTGCTGCGGCAACACGCCCGAGCACATTGCGGCCATCGCCAAGGCGCTCGAAGACGAGCCGCCGCGCAAGTGGCAGTCGCCCTCGATCGCTCTCAAGAATGAGGCCGCGGCATGAGCGCGATTGAAAGCGTGACGCCTATCGTGGCGTCCATCAAGGCACCTCGGCCTCTTCGCCTCTCCGGATCGCAGCCCTTCACGCAGCAGGCCGGCGTCTACATCCTGATCGGGGAACGGACCAATGTGGCCGGATCGCCGAAGTTTGCGCGGCTGGTGAAGGAAGGCAAGTTTGAAGAGGCAGTGAGCGTGGCGCGCCAGCAGGTGGAGAACGGCGCCAACGTGATCGACATCTGCATGGACGAAGGCATGATCGATGGCGTGGCGGCCATGACGCGTTTTTTGCAACTGCTGGCCAGCGAGCCTGAGGTCGCGAAGATTCCCTTCATGGTCGACTCCTCCAAGTGGGAAGTGATCGAGGCGGGCCTGAAATGCTTGCAGGGCAAGGGGATTGTGAACTCCATCTCGCTGAAGGAAGGCGAGGAGAAGTTTCGCGCCCACGCGGCGGCGGTGCTCAAGTATGGCGCGGCCGTGGTGGTGATGGCGTTTGACGAGCGGGGCCAGGCAGCAACGTATGAAGAGAAGATTCGCATTTGCGCGCGAGCTTACAAGATACTGGTCGACGAAGTTGGATTTCCGCCGGAAGACATCATCTTCGACCCCAACATTCTGACGGTGGCGACGGGGATGGAGGAGCACAACAACTACGCGGTGGACTTTATCAACGCGACACGTTGGATCAAAGCGAATCTTCCGCACGCCAAGGTTTCAGGCGGCGTTTCGAACATCTCGTTCAGCTTTCGCGGCAACAACAAGGTACGCGAGGCGATGCACTCGGCGTTTCTCTATCATGCGATTGCAGCGGGCATGGACATGGGCATCGTCAACGCCGGCATGCTTGAGGTCTATGAAGAGATCGATCCCGAACTGAAGGTGCTGGTGGAGGACGTGCTGCTGAATCGCCATGCCGATGCGACCGAGCGGCTGGTCGAGTTTGGCGAGGCGCTGAAGAGCGCAGGCGGCGTGGTTGTGAGCGAGAAGAAGGCCGAGGAGTGGCGCAACGGGACAGTTGAGGAGCGGCTCTCGCACGCGCTGGTGAAGGGCATTGACGCCTACATCGAGATCGACGCGGAAGAGGCGCGTGTGAAGCTGGGCCGACCGCTGCTGGTCATCGAAGGCCCGCTGATGGACGGCATGAGCGTGGTGGGCGATTTGTTTGGCGCGGGCAAGATGTTTTTGCCGCAGGTGGTCAAGTCTGCGCGGGTGATGAAGAAGGCTGTGGCTCATCTGACGCCGTACATGGAGGCCGAGAAGGCCGCGATGGCCGCGGCCGGCGAAGTGGTGAAGGCGCAGGGGAAGATTCTGCTCGCCACGGTGAAGGGCGATGTGCACGACATCGGCAAGAACATTGTGGGCGTGGTGCTGGCGTGCAACAACTACGACGTGATCGACCTGGGCGTGATGGTTTCCTGCGAAAAGATTCTCGAGCGCGCCAAAGCCGAGAAGGCCGACCTCATCGGGCTCAGCGGCCTCATCACACCGTCGCTCGACGAGATGGTGCACGTGGCCCGAGAGATGGAGCGGCAGGGGTTTATGCAGCCGTTGTTGATTGGCGGCGCAACCACGAGCCGCGCGCACACCGCCGTGAAGATTGCGCCGCACTATTCGCAGCCGGTGGTGCATGTGCTGGACGCGAGCCGCGCCGTGCCGGTGACGACGAGCCTGTTGAGCGATGACGGCAAGGCGGACTTTGTGGCGCAGCACCGGGCGGAATATGAACGGCTGCGCAAGGCGCATGCGGCGCCGCGGGCGGCATTGGTTTCGCTGGAGGCTGCACGTGCGCGGCACACGCCGATCGATTGGCGCGCGGAAGACATTTCCGTGCCCGAGTTCACAGGCGTGCGCGTGCTCGACGATTTTCCGCTCGCCACGTTGCGCGAGTTCATTGACTGGACACCCTTCTTCCACGCCTGGGAACTGAAGGGCGTTTACCCGCGCATTCTGGATGACGAGCGGCAGGGCGCGCAGGCGCAGCAGATATTTACTGAGGCCAATTCGTTGCTCGATCGCATGATTGCGGAGAAGCTGATCACCGCGCGCGGCGTTTATGGTTTGTTTCCGGCGAGCGCGGCGGGCGACGACGTGGAGCTATACACTGGCGGCACACGCGACGAGGTGCTGGAGCGGTTCCACTTCCTTCGCCAGCAGGCGCATGCGGAGAGCACACAGCCGTGTCGCTCGCTCTCGGACTTTATCGCTCCGCGCGAGACAGGACTGCGCGACCACATAGGGGCATTCGCGGTCACCAGTGGCATTGGGCTGAAGAAGGTGTGCGACGATTTCCGAGCCCAGCACGACGACTACAACGCGATCATGGCCGAGGCCATCGCCGACCGGCTGGCCGAGGCATTCGCGGAATGCCTGCACAAGCGGGTGCGCGATGAGTGGGGCTACGGCCGCGCGGAAGGGCTGAGCATCGACGAGCTGATTCACGAGAAGTATCGCGGCATTCGCCCGGCGGCGGGTTACCCGGCCTGTCCGGATCACACTGAGAAGGGCGCGCTGTGGCGGCTCTTGAACGTCGAGGCCAATACAGGGATGCAGATTACGGAGTCCTTCGCCATGTGGCCGGGGTCGAGCGTGAGCGGGCTCTATTTTGCACACCCCGAAGCGCGCTATTTCTCGCTGGGCAAGATCGGCCGCGACCAGGTTGCGGACTACGCCGCGCGCAAGGGGATGAGCGTGGGGGAAGTGGAGCGCTGGCTGGGGCCGAATCTGAATTATGAGCCGGCGTGAGGGCGTCCGTCGCCTCGCGAAAAGCGCGGCTTGCAGCACATACATCCAGTGTTGCGATGCAACGAATCGCCGAGAGTAGAATTGGCCGGTTGCAGCGCAGGGGGGAAGATGCAGACTTGGACGATGCGGATTCTCGGCGTGCTTAACATCATGTATGTGGCGATAGGAATATGGTTTTCCGCCATCATGGTTTGGGCGCACTGGCGCAACTGGCCAGGAAATCCGTCGAGCCTGGATTGGGCTGTGTTTGTATTTCTTTACGCCATAAGCCCGTTAATGATTGCGTCTCTCGCATATCTGGGAATGAGACTAATCAGGAAGGACGCAAGGGCCATTTTGCAGCTAGGCCTCCTGTTTGTGGCCGAGATGGTGTACTTTTTTGTTCTCACTACCGTAACGTGGCTCATTCTTCCGATGTCACTGTCCAAGATTGCTGTTGGTTTTTGGGGATTGTCCCAAGACCCGTTAGCGCCGCAAGTCGTGACCGGCTACCCACTTCTTGGGCTCGTTCTGACACTGGTCCTGCTACTAATGCGGCGAAAGCTGCCAAAGGCTCCCTCGGAGTAATCTCAGCCCGGAGCAGTATATGAGCGCAAAATCAACCAGCAATTTGGCGCAATCGGGCTCTTCGTCGAGGGGATTTGACAAGGAGCTCGCCGCACTCGAATCACTCGCTGAGCTGCGAAAGTCCGGCGCAGAGTTGATGCCTGATGACGTCGCATACCTTCGGCGATCTCTCACGCATCCCAGTAATTTCATCGTCTCGAAGGCGGCGAAGCTGGTTGCCGATGCGGAACTTATCGCGTTGTTGCCGGATGTTCTGGCGGCATACGATCGATATTTTGTGGATGCGGTGAAGAGCGATCCGCAGTGCTGGGCGAAGAACGCGCTCTCAAATACACTGGTGAAGCTGGGGCATCGCAGCAAGGACGCGTACCTGCGCGGGATGCGGCACCACCAGCTGGAGCCGGTGTGGGGTGGATCGTCGGATACGGCCGGGGCGCTGCGCTCGACCTGCACGCATGCGCTGGTGGATTGTCCCGGCATCTCGGATGCCGATTTGCTGACGGCGCTGCTGGAGCCGATGACCGACTCCGACAAGACAGTGCGCGCGGAGGCGGCGCGGGCCATTGGCCAGGTGGGCGGGGTGTCCGCGTCGCTGCTGCTGCGGCTGAGCGCGCTCAAGGCCAAGGCCGAGCCTGAACCGGAGGTAATGGGCGCGGTCTACTCCTCGCTGCTGTCGATCGAGCCGGTGGCCGCGATCCCCCTGGTGGCCAGGGCGATGGAGGGCGGAGAAGATGCAGCGGCCGAGGCGGCGTTTGCGCTGGCGGAGGTGCGCTCGGCTGAGGCGCTGGCGGCACTACTGACCTGTTGGTGCGCAGGCGCCGATGCGTGGTTTGGCTCGGTGCTGCTGAGCGCCATTGCGCTGACGCGGCTGCCGGAAGCGCTGGAGTTTCTGATTGCAATGATTGCGCGCGACGCGCGTGAGGCTCCGGCGGCGATTGAGGCAATTGGCCGCGTTGCTCCCAATGCTGAGATCGTGGCCCGCATCGGCCAGGCCGTCGAGCAGGCGGACAGCAATCGGCTCCGCCAGGCAATGCGGCAGCACTTGTCAGAAATTCCCAAATAGTTCCTTCGAATCAAATTGGGCTTTCCCGCAAATTCTCTGTTTTCCAGTTTGCATAAAATTATTGTGGGTTGTGCGACATTCAATTCAAGGCGAAACGAATCATGTGAGTCCTCCTCGAACGGCCGGGGCGCAATACCCTTGCGGGTGCTCTCCCGGCCGTTCGTCTTTTCTTGTTCGTTAGAGTGGATTGGAGCTCGATAGAGATGGAATAGAGGTTGACATTTTGTGAATCGCGCATGTTTGACAAATCGATTGTCTTAATGGTGTGATGGTTCGGGCGGCCTGAGTGGGGTGAATCCTGCTGCGACCGTGGAGAACTCCCCATGGGGGCAGGTGCGGCGATGCTGGCAGCGTTGATATTGGCGGGCGCCGCATTATGCGGGTGCGGCGGAGGCGCGGCGGGCGGTTCCGCCCCGGCGCAAACAGCGGCCGTACCCACAGTGACTACTGCGCCTGCGCAGAATGGCGCGGTCATTGTGACCCTGACCTCGGCCATGGCCGGCGCAACGATCTACTACTCGGTAGACGGTTCGACACCTTCGGCTTCGTCGCAGCAGTACCAGGCGCCGTTTCTGGTGGCTGCGAACCTGACGGTCAAAGCGATTGCATCGGCTGCCGGGATGAGTGCGAGCAGCGTGACCAGCCGGAGCTTTACGGCCAACATTCCCTCGGGAACGCTGGTGTGGAGCGATGAGTTTTCCAATGCCACCGGCGCCAACGCGCGGCCCAACCCGCAGGAGTGGACCTACGACACGGGCGGCGGCGGCTTCGGCAACCAGGAGCTGGAAAATTATTGCGCGTGGGGATCGAACACGGCGCCTTGCAGCACCGCCAGCCCCAGCGCATTTGTGGGCACAGACGGCTATCTGCACATTGTGGCGCAGCAGACATCGCCGGGCATTTACACCTCGGCGCGGCTGAAGACGCAGGGGCTGTTCAGCTTTCAATACGGACGCATTGAGTTCCGCGCCCAGGTGCCGGAGGCGCAGGGTTACTGGCCGGCAGCGTGGCTGTTGGGCAACAACGTCAACACGGTGGATTGGCCGGCCTGCGGGGAGATGGACGTGCTGGAGCGGATTGACGCAGCCAAGACGCCCGACTGGAACGAAGGGTCGGTGCACGGAACGGGCTTTACCGGCTCGGCGGGGCTGGGCACGGTTTACAACTTTCCCGCAGGACAGACGGCGGCGGCATGGCACACTTACGGAATGATCTGGAGCCCGGGGAGCGTGGCCTATTACGTGGACAACCCGGCCCAGCCGTATGTGACGTATGCGAACGCAAGCCTGACCGGGCTGGCCGGCGCGGCGTGGCCGTTTGACGCTGGGCAGAGCAGCTTCATTTTGCTCAACATGGCCATCGGCGGCGACTGGCCGGGGCCGCCCAACAGCTCGACTCCGTTTCCGTCGCAGATGTTGGTGGACTACGTGCGCATTTATACCAAGTAAGATTGGACGAAGCTGCAGCGGCGACTCAGGGGAGGCTGGACTCCGCCACTTTGGTTGCAGTTGGTTACCGTTCGAACGCAGATTGGCCCCGTTTGCTGCATTCTGGCTTGCGTGGCCATCGGGCTTGTGATACAACCAAATCATTCAGTTTTGCCCCCAAAGGGCAAGCCTGAGTTTCATGCAGAGTGGTTGAGGGACGAGCCCTGTGACGCCACGACAACCTGCCCGCGCAAAACGGGAGTATGGTGTCAACTCTTGCCCGGAGACGGGGAACATGAGATTCGGGGGTCGCTTCAGCACTCTTGGCCGAGGCGGCTCGCTTAGTACTTCGAGTCCTATCACGTTCGCTCATTTTTGAGCCGGTCACGCGCTCGTAGACCTTCAGTCACTCGCAGCCATGCGAGGGACTCTTGACGACTGCTTACGAGTTGCGATGTCGGGAATGCGGCAAATCCTATGGGATTCAACCGCTTTCCATCTGTGATGACTGCTTTTCTCCTCTTGAGGTCACATTCGATCTCGACCGGGCGCGCACCCGCTTTACCCGCGAGGCCATCTCCCAGGGACCATTGAACATGTGGCGCTATCAAGCGCTGCTGCCGGTTCCGGAGAACTACGTCCCGGAGACTCCGGCCGGCCTGACGCCGCTGATGAAGGCTCCGCGGCTTGGGGCACGCATCGGAGCCAACAATCTATACATCAAGAACGACGCAGTCTGCCTGCCCACGCTGAGCTTCAAAGACCGCGTGGTGGCGGTGGCGCTGGCGAATGCGAAGCAGTTCGGCTTCGACACGGTGGGCTGCTCTTCAACCGGCAACCTGGCCAATGCGGTGGCCGCGCAGGCCGCGCGCCTGGGTCTCAAGACCTACATCCTGGTCCCGGCCGACCTGGAGCCGGCCAAGATTCTCAACACCCAGGTCTACGGGGCAACGCTGGTGCGTGTCGAGGGCAACTACGACCACGTGAACCGGCTCTGCTCGCAGATTGCCGACCGTTACAACTGGGGTTTCGTCAACGTGAACCTGCGGCCCTATTACGCCGAGGGCTCGAAGACCGTGGGCTTCGAGATTGCCGAGCAACTGGGCTGGCGGCTGCCCGACAACATTGTGTGCCCCATGGCCGGCGGGTCGCTGATTACCAAGATTCGCAAGGCGTTCAGCGAGCTGGTTGCGCTGGGACTGGTTGAGGACAAGCCGGTGAAGTTCTTTGGCGCGCAGGCTACGGGCTGCTCGCCGATCTCGACCGCAGTGAAGAACGGGACCGACGTGATTGAGCCGCAGCGGCCAAACACGATCGCGCGCTCGCTGGCCATCGGCAACCCGGCGGATGGGCCGTACGCTTCGCGCGCCATTCGCGCCTCGGGCGGATGGGCTGAAGATGTGTCGGATGTCGAGATTGTTTCGGCCATCCAGGAGCTGGCGGAGACAGAAGGCGTCTTTACCGAGACCGCCGGCGGCGTGACGACGGCGGTGACGGCGCGGCTCTATGCGCATGGGCGCATTCAGCCGCACGAGCTCACAGTCGCCTGCATCACCGGCAACGGCCTGAAGACTACCGACTGCCTGCAGGATGCCTATGAGCCAGGCCACGCCATCCGGCCGCGGCTCACCGACTTCGAGAACTTTGTGGAAGAGCGAAACGCTGTAAACCAGGCGCTGAGCCTGGTGGGAGAAAGTTATGTCCGTTAGAGTCCTGTTGCCCAATGCATTTCAGAAGCATACGAACAACGTGCGCGAAATTTCATCGACGGCCGCGAATTTACCCGAATTGGTGACCGAGATCGAGAACAAGTTTCCGGCGCTGCGCCAGCATCTGCGCGGAGAAGACGGGCAGATACGGCGCTTCATCAACTTCTATGTGAACGAGGAAGATATCCGCTTTCTGGGCAACGAGAAATATAACTTCAAAGATGACGATGAGGTGCTGGTCATTCCATCGATTGCCGGCGGGTGCTCCTAACTTGACTTATCTGGAGTTATAGGTTCCATCAAGGTCCTCCCGGCGCGGAGGGCCTTTAATGTTACTGGCATGTTACGGGCGCGTCGCTCTATTTGCACCATTTTCGCTCCATATTGACCGTCCTTTGATCTATTCCGGCGCATACTGTCCGCGTGATCCCAACGATGCGGAACAAAGTACCACTCAAGCTGGACCTTGGTTCCACGTCCGTGGTGGAGCTTGCCTTTCCCACTTATAACCCGAGGCTAACTCGAACAGCTCCGCGCATTCATGCGGAGGTGGGTCGATATCGGCTGCGCCTGGCAGAGACTGCTGAGGATCGCGAAGCCGTATGCCGGCTGCGTTTCCGCGTCTTCAACATCGAGATGGGCGAGGGGCTTGAGAGCTCTTATCGGACCGGGTTGGATACAGACCGTTTCGACTCGTGCTGCGAGCACCTGCTGGTGGAAGTCAACCAGGAGGACAATCCATCCCGCCGCATCGTGGGCACTTATCGCATGCAATGCGGCACAACCGCCGCGCGCAACCACGGGTACTATTCCGAGCAGGAGTTCAGTTTTGCGCCTTACGTGCCGCTTCGCCCCGGCATTCTGGAGCTTGGCCGTGCCTGCATCCAGGCAGATCATCGGACGCCGGAGGTGCTGATGCTGCTGTGGAGGGGTATTGCGCAGTATGCTTGTGACATGGGGCTGCGCTATCTAGTCGGTTGCTCGTCCATTAATTCCCAAAACCCTGCGGAAGGCTGGCAGATGTATCGCCAGCTGGATCACTACCGGGTTTCGCCGGAGTTTGAGACCGAGCCCACCGGAGCGTATGCCTGCCCCATCGAGCCCGGGGGCGCAGCGGCACAGCCGTCATCCCTCAGCAGCAATCGATCGCAGCCGCGGCTTCACGCTCTGCCGCCAACTCCAAGCAAGGTTCCCAAGCTGTTGAAGACTTACCTGGCCATTGGTGCGCGCATTGCGGCGCCGCCGGCCTGGGACCGCGAGTTCGGCACCATCGATTTCCTCACCCTGCTCGATCTTTGGTTGCTCTCGGCTTCGGCGCGCAACCGCTTTCTGGCACCGCTCACGCAGTGAGTCTGCGGGCGGTCCGGCGCGCTGTGGCGCTGGGCTTCACGCTGGCTTTCTGCGTTCTGCGCTTCTGGCTTGGCCATCTGCGCGGACCGATGACGCTGGAGCGCCGCGCGCAGTGGATGCGCGACTCGGCCCGCCTGGTGATGCGCAGTATGGGCATTCATGTTCGCGTGGAAGGCACGCCGCCCACGCATGGGCTGGTGGTGGCCAATCATCTGAGCTATCTGGATATCGTATTTCTCTCCGCGCCCATGCCCTGCTTTTTTGTGGCCAAGGCGGAGATCGATCGCTGGCCCTTCTTCGGCAAGGCCGCGCGCACCGGAGGAACCATCTTTCTGGATCGGTCCAGCCGCGCCAGCGCCAACTCGGTGGCCCGTACGATCACCGAGCGGCTCGCATTGCCAGTGCCTGTCCTGTTGTTTCCCGAGGGCACCACGACCGACGGCAGCCACATGCTCCGTTTCCGCTCCCGGCTCATCGATCCCGCCACCAAAGCCGCCGCGCCCATCACCGCCGCCTCGATTCGCTATGTGCTCGAAGATGGCACGCCGGAGCGGGAACTGTGCTGGTATGGCGATGCCACGTTCCTGCCGCATTTGTGGAAGGTGCTGGGCTCGGCCGGCTTCCATGCCGAAGTGCATTTTGGCGAGCCGAAGATCTATCCCGACCGCCGCACCGCGGCCGACGCGACGCACGACGAGATCGAAGCCATGCGTGGGGACCAAGTGCCGGTCCTGAGTTAATGCATTTTCAATTCACATGTTGACACTTCCGATTGTGTGCTGGGAGGGGCTTTTTCTTGAGGAAAAAGCCCCTCGGCCTCCAGTCTTCTGTAAAGAGCAGAATCGAAACTGCTATAGCATCCCGTCTCTGCAGTTCACGCATCAGTTTGAATGTGGGTCGCGCGCCATAAGCTCCCGAAAAGCAGGTCCTTCGACTCCCTTCGCTTCGCTACGGTCGCTCAGGATGACAGGGCATTTTCGATAGGAGCTTCCGGGAGACTGCCTGCACGTATGCAGCGCGAGCGGCGGGCGCAGAATTAAGCTGCGTCCGACGGCGCGCCCGTTGAGCCGCGGACGACGAGGCTGGTGGAGACCAGGAACTCGCGCTGGATTTTGGGATTGCCGGGGTCTTCGGCCTGCTGGCGGAGGGCTTCAAAGGCGGCGCGGGCAAGGTCGGCGCGCGAGAGCCGGATGGTGGTGAGCGGCGGCAGCGTGAACTCGGCAAAGTCGATGTCGTCGAGGCCGATGACGGAAAGGTCGTCGGGCACGCGCAAGCCGTCCATATAGGCGGCGCGCAGCACGCCGATGGCGGTCATGTCGTTGGAGCAGAGGATCGCCGTGGGGCGCGAGGCGAGCGACTGCAACTGGGCAAAGCCGGCCACGCCGCCTTTGAGCGTATGGTCGCACTCGATGACCCACTTCTTCTGGATGGCGAGACCTACATGCTGCATGGCGGCGCGATAGTCGTTCTCGCGGGTGATGGCCGAGTGCAGCTTGTGCGGTCCGGCGAGGAAGGCGATGCGGCGGTGACCGAGGGCGAAGAGGTGATCGACGGCCTCGTGGATGCCGGTGGAGTAGTCAAGCAGGATGGTGCTCACTTTCGGATCGTCGAGGTGGAACTCGGCCAGCACCATGGGAATGTTGCGATGCACCAACTGGTCGAGCACCGGCTCTTCGGCGCCGAAGCTGAGCACGGCCACGCCCTCCACCTTGCGCTCGAGCATGCGGCGCACGCAGGTGGCCAGAACCGCCGGGTCGCTGTTCGACGAACTGACCAGGATCTCGTAGCCGTGAGCCACGGCGATCTCTTCAAAGTTCTGGATCAGTTCCGGAAAAAATGGATTGGTGATGTTTTCAACAATGATGCCGAGAATGCGGCTGCGGCCGGAGACCAAGCTGCGCGCATGGGTGTTGGGAAAGTAATTCAGCTGCTCGATGGCCTGCCAGACGCGCTTGGCGAGCCGCTCGCTCACGGCCGGAGAGTTGTTGATGGTGCGGGAGACAGTGGCGATGGAAACCTTTGCCAGGGCGGCAACGGTTCGAATGTCGGGGGTTTTTACGACAGGCTTGCTCGTTCCTCTTCGAACCACGAAACCATCCTCATTCACAGTTGAAAGCCATGTTAACGCATCGGCCTCAGGCTTGAAAGGGGTCAGGCAGATTGAAGGGATTTGCGGTCCAATTTCAAGGTTCAGGGTCGCCTATCGTTTCGCAGAAAAACGAAAGTAGGGGGCACAGAGCGCCTTTGCAACGAGAAGCTACTTCCGCGACGATTTTGGAGTCGTACATACCCAGGCCCCAAACGCGAGGGACCTGGGGCGCCCGCAGTCTGTGATGAGTCACAAAACTTCCCTGGGCGCGTCTAGTCGCGTTCTGCGATGAGGAGGCGCAGATCGCGCAGGTTGTGGCCGGTGGGGCCGGTCACGACCGAGTCGCCGAGCGCGGTGAACATGGGACAGGCATCGAAGTTGGCCAGCGAGGACTTGAGGTGAAATCCGAACTGATGGGCGCGGGCCACGGTGGTGGGGTCGGCGATGGCGCCAGCGGCCTGGGTGTTGCCGTCAATGCCGTCGGAGCCGGCGCTGAATACGGTCAGCCGCTCGCCCTGGTATTTTTCCAGCTCCAGCGCACAGGCCATGACAAACTGCTGGTTGCGGCCGCCCGCGCCCGGCGTGCGGTTGAGCGTTACCGTTACCTCGCCCACGCTGATCAGGCACAGCCGCCTGTGGCTGGCACGCAGGGTGTGGAAGAGCTCGAGCAGGTAGCGCGCTGCTTCGGCGTAGTCCCAGTCGTCGCAGCTGTTGTCGACCGCGACGAAGTAGCCGGCCTTCTGGGCCAGCGCGCGCGCGTTCTCGACCAGGTCGTGGCTGGAGAGCAGCAGCTCGAAGACGGAATCGCGAAAGGCCGGATCCTCGCCGCTCATCGAAGCGGCATTGGTCACGCGGCGGGGCGGCACGGCCTCTGCCTTGGCTGCGCGCGGAAAGAAGGGCGGGCGCCAGCCCTTGTTGCCCGGCGACTCGGGCATGTCTTCGCGTTCGAAGAAGCTGCGAATCGACGCCGGCAGCTTCGCATTCAGATCGTACTTCGCCAGCAGTTCACGCACCTCGGCCACGGTGGAGTGGTCGGGTGACGTGGGCCCGGAGGACAACGCATCGAGCGAGCGCAGCGGCACGTCTGGGAGCAGCAGGTTGACCTTGGCCGCTTCCGGTGCGGCCATCGCCAGCCGGCCGGCCTTGACAGCGGAGAAGTGTTTGCGCAAGGTGTTGATCTCGTTGATGGGGGCGCCGCAGCCGAGCAGAAGCCGGTGGAACTCGATGGTCTCCGCCAGCGTGATCTGCGGGTCAAGCGGCAGATCGAACAGGGCCGAGCCGCCGCCGGAGATGAGGAAGAAAACCAGCGTGTCTTTCCTGGCCTTGCGCAGCATGGCCAGAGCGGCGCGAGCGGCGGCGAAGGAGTCTTCGTTGGGCAGCGGATGGCCGCCTTCAAAGTAGCGGAAGCGCCAGTTGCGGCTTTTGGGCAGCTGGTTGGAGCAACAGATGCCGCGCAGGCCCTTGCGCCGGTTCATGCGCTCCAGCAGCGTGTCCAGCATGGGTCCGGCGGCCTTGCCCAGGGCGATCACGACGATCCGCTTGAAGCACCCCAGATCGATGGTTGCCGGTCCGCTCCCATCCGGCAGCAGGCGGTGCAGGGTGTTGCCTTCAAAGCGAAGGCGGCGGTCGAAGGCGGAGGCGATGTTGCATGCCGCAATGGCGCCGGTGAAGATCTCGGTGGCTGTCGAGTGCAGAGTTTCCAGAGTGAGATCGCTGACCGGGGTCATTGCAGTTGCTCCTTGAGCCAGCCGGAGAGCGCCTGTTGCATGGGCTCCAGCTGGTTTTGGAAGAAGTGATCGCCGCCGGGGATCAGCAGCAGTTGTCTGGGGGGTGCGGCAGTCTCGACCACCTGCGCCAGTTGTGCGGCCGGCGCGTATTGGTCCTGGTCTCCGCTGAGGAAAAGTTTGGGAATGGAGCAATCGGCAAGGAATTTGTAGCTGTAGTGGCGGCCCTCAGCTTGGGTGGGAAGTCCCAGGGCGACCAGCGCACGAACGCGGGATGATTTGAAGCCGCGGCTACAACAGGCTTTCAGGGCCATGGCCGCGCCAAAACTGAACCCGGCAACCAGCAGCGGCCGCTTGTATTCGTTTTCGAGCCAATTCATCGCCGCCAACACATCTTCCGATTCCAACTGGCCGTCATGCGTGCCCGCGCTCAAGCCCGTGCCGCGAAAGTTGAAGCGCAGCACCGGCGCGCCCAAGCCCCAGGCAGGATCGTTGATGGCCTTCATGGCGTGGTAGACCACCTTGTTGTGCAGGTTGCCGCCGCCTTTGGGATGTGGATGGCAGAGGAGCGCTGCAAACGGCGCGGCAAACGGTGCGTCTGGCGCTCCCTCGTTCAGCATCGCCTCCAGCCTGCCTGCCGGCCCAGCCAGTTCCACGCTGCGCAGCAGGGCTGGAGCGGGGAGAGTGCTGGTTCGGGCAAATGCGTGCGGGGCGTTCATTCAACTCCCCATTCTACGCTCAAACGGGCATTTTTTGAGATTCCTCTCACGGTACTTGCGCCGGGTTTTCGCGGTTACGTTCCGGTCACGGACCCGGGAGGCAAATCGCTTCACTTGCGGTTTTTGGGTGCGGACGGACGGCCGCGGCGCGCGGCGTAAGGTATTCTGGCAGCATCATGTCCCTTCCTGATTCCGCCCAACCGCTTGATCCCATCCGCTTTACGCTGGCGCTTTGCCAGATCGAGTCCACTACCTACAACGAAGGCCCGGTGGGCGATTTCCTGGCCGATTTCCTTGCCTGCCGGGGATGGGCCGTCGAGAAGACGCCCGTTGCTCAGCCGGCGGAGAGCACAACCGGCGTGGCGCGCTGGAACGTCTATGCCGGAACTGCAGGCGAGACTCCTGACCTGGTCTTCTCCACGCACATGGACACCGTGCCACCTTACATTGCGCCCAGCGAGGACGATGAATTCCTGTACGGGCGGGGCGTGTCCGACGCGAAGGGGATTATCGCCGCACAGGTTGCGGCGGCTGAAGCGCTGCGAGCCGAGGGGTTTCGTGTCGGCGTGCTGTTTGTGAGCGGGGAGGAACGCGACTCGGCCGGCGCCAAGGCTGCTAATCTTGCGCCCAAGGGCAGCCGCTTCCTCATCAACGGCGAGCCGACCGACAATCGGCTGGCGCTGGCTTCGAAAGGCGCACTGCGGGCGGTACTCAAGTCCAAGGGCAAGATGGCGCACTCAGCTTATCCGGAGCTGGGCGAAAGCGCCGTGCACAAGCTGGTGGAGGCGCTGGGCAAGCTGCTGGCGCTGCCGCTGCCCACGCTTGAGGATGTGGGGCCGAGCACGCTGAATATTGGGCAGATCCAGGGCGGCCACGCGCCCAACGTGATTGCCGACAAGGCCGAGGCGCAGGTGCTGGTGCGGCTGGTGGGCGACTCGGCTCCGGTGCGCGCGGCGCTGGTGGAAGCCGCTGCCGGGCTGGCCGAAGTGGACTTCACGCTTGAGATTCCGTTTGTGCGGTTGCGTGCGGTGGAAGGGCTGCCGACAATGATTGCCAAGTTCACCACCGACATTCCGCAGTTGAGCAACTGGGGCGAGCCGCTGCTGCTGGGGCCGGGGTCGATCCACGTCGCGCACACGCCGTTTGAGAAGCTGGCCAAGAAGGAGTTGCTGGAAGCGGTGGAGTTGTACATCAAGGTTGGAAAACAGCTGCTAAGCTGAAGTGCGGTCGCAAGAATTGAAGACAATGCAATTACCTCGTCTGGTATGATCCGGCCACGGCTTTCCCTACCGAAAATCATTGCACGAGGTCGATTATGTCCAGCTCTGCGTCTGCTCCGCTCACTCCGGAGCGTATCTACCAATTTGCTTTCGGCTATGCTCCGCCTCTGGTTCTTGAAGCAGCCATCCGCCACCGGGTCTTCGACGTGCTGGACAGCGGCCCTATGTCGCTCACCCAGATTCATGAGGCGACAGGCGCCTCCGAACGCGGTCTCTCCGCGATTCTCAACTTTCTGGTCGGCCTGGACTTTCTGCGCAAGGAGCCGGGCGGAGCCTACGCTTTGTCGCCGGAGAGCGCCGCGTTTCTGGTCAGCACCAAGCCGGGGTTTCAGGGCGGGCTGATTCGTCACACCAGCGAGCAGCTGCTGCCCAACTGGCTGCAACTCAATCGCGTGGTGGCCACCGGCACGCCGGCCGTCTCCGTCAATCAGCAGGGGCCCGGTAGCAGCTTCTTCCACGAGTTTGTCAACGACATCTTCCCCATGAGCTACCACGTGGCTCAGGAGCTTGCCGCGCATCTCGATCTGGCCGCCGGTCCGGCAGTCTCGGTGCTCGACCTGGCCGCCGGCTCTGGCGTGTGGGGAATCGCGCTGGCGCAGAGTTCTCCGCAGGTCACGGTGACGGCAGTCGATTGGGCGGCGGTGCTTCCGGTTACCCAGGCGACGGTTGCGCGCTTTGAACTCACGGATCGCTTCCGCTTCCAACCCGGAGACCTTACCGAAGCGGACTTCGGCACTGGGCACCAGGTGGCTACGCTGGGCCACATCCTGCACAGCGAGGGCGAAGTGCGGAGCAAGGCGCTCGTGAAGAAGACATTCCATGCGCTGGCCTCCGGCGGAACGATCGCTATAGCCGAGTTTCTGGTGAATGCGGACCGAACCGGGCCGATGAACGGGCTTTCGTTCGCCGTCAACATGCTGGTCAACACGGATTGCGGCGACACCTATTCCTTTGAAGAGATCAGCGTGTGGCTGGGCGAGGCCGGGTTCGTCAATGCGCGAACGCTGGCTACGCATGGTCCGTCGCCGTTGATTCTGGCTACGAAGCCTTGAGGGGTGCGGGGGGCGCGCAGGGACGGTCTCACTGTTCGGGGTTCGTGCTTTCCCACCCATGCGACAAAGACAAGTACGTCGCATGGATGGGGCACCCATCGGTCGAGGCGGAGCTATAAGCAGGCTTTCCGGCCCCCGATCGCGCAAGCGCTCCGCTGCGGCGGACCGCACCGCAGGTGCCCTTAGTAGAATGGAGTTGCAGTCAGGAGAAAACATTTATGAGCACATCTGTTTTGGAAATCCCCGTAAAGAAGATTACCGGCGAAGCGACTTCGCTGGGCGAGTTCAAGGGCCACGTACTGCTGGTGGTCAACGTTGCATCGAAGTGCGGGCTCACGCCGCAGTATGAAGGCCTGGAAAAAATCTACGAACAGTACAAGGGCCAGGGTCTGGTTGTCGCCGGCTTCCCGGCCAACGACTTCAAGCAGCAGGAGCCGGGCACGAATGAAGAGATCCAGAGCTTTTGCACGACGAATTTCGGCGTGAAGTTTCCCCTCTTCGACAAGATTCCTGTTGTCGGGCCGGAGAAGCATCCGCTGTACGCGGCGCTGATTGCGGCGCAGCCCACGGCCAAGGGCGACCCGGCGGGATGGGCCGCGGTTCTCAAGCAGCACAACATCGACGCCAACGCTGCGCCCGAGATTCAGTGGAACTTCGAGAAGTTCGTCGTGGGCCGCAACGGCGAGGTGGCGGCCCGCTTCTCGCCCAACACCGCACCGGATGCACCGGAGCTGATTGCGGCGATTGAGGCGGAGCTGGCGAAGGGCTAAGCACCTGCGGTGCGGCGGGCGCCGCCATCCGTGCACGGGGTGGGTTCGTACTTTCCCCGGTCTCATCCGCCGCGGCGGACGAGACCGGGGGCACCCGGCAGCCGTCCGTGCACGAACCCCCCTGCGAGCGACCAGCGAGCGCCTGCCGCACCGCAGGTGCCTTGACGCGGGCGACTCCACGAATTAGTTTCGCTGGGTGAAGAAATCCAGCGATCCACTCTCCCGCCGCAAATTTCTGGGCGCCGCTCTTTCTGCCGGCGCAACCGGTCTCGCCGTCAACCTCGCGTCATCCGCGGCCTTCGCGGCTGAGTCCGATTTGCTCGTGCTCGAAGATGAGCATGTGCTGGTCGCCATCAATCGCGCGACGGGCTGCGTGGATCGGCTCGAATCAAAAGACCAGGGCTGGAAGCTGACCGGCGGCGGCATGCGGCTGCATGTGCCCGCGCCCGACCATCGCTTCCACTACCTGACCGAGCAGCACGGCGGCAGGCCGCGCATTGCATCCGACAACACCAAGGCGACGATTACTTGGAATGGCTTTA
>Ga0302319_10001035_pt1 | contig 62371 bp, 49 predicted proteins | sample Bog_T0_2_FD_203319 | JGI IMG/M metagenome (GOLD analysis project Ga0302319, IMG submission 203319) | Peat permafrost microbial communities from Stordalen Mire near Abisko, Sweden - Bog_T0_2 | ecosystem: Environmental > Terrestrial > Soil > Wetlands > Peat | place: Sweden: Abisko, Stordalen Mire...
AACTTTCGGCGATCGAAACACGTGCTCTCGAGACTTTGAGCGCTACTGATTTTGGCGTACGGTGCGACGGCACCACTGACGATACGAAGGCGGCAACCGCAGCTTTGAATGCTGCGTGGGCGACGGGGAAGACGCTCCGATTTCCGGCCGGCGACTGTCTTATGGGAAACATCTCTTTGCCCGCTCCTTCATCGACGGTTAACCGCACTCTTTCGTTCATGGGAACAGGTAGCGGTATCTGGTTTGGCGGTCAGAACCCCAAGTTTGGCGGAACCCGCTTTATCTTCACCAAGGCCGATGGAAGCGACTTCATGGTGGCAAATTCGACGGCATATGCCGATCCCACGTATGAAATATCGGATATCAGTCTGTATGGCCCGGACACCTGGCATGGCGGAGACAAGGGTGACGTGGCCAGCACAACAAAAAGCGGGTCGGGATTGAAATTTGTCGGTAAGGCAGTGCCGCGCCTCTACCTGCATAACATCAGCATTCAGGGATTTTATGGACCGGGGACGGCCGGTCTTTGGGTCAGCAATGCGGAGGATAGTTCTTTGTACGAAGTGCATGTGGACAACGTCAATTCCTGCGCTCACTTCAGCGAAGCCTTCAATGCCTCAACGGTGGTTAACTTTGAGTGCCAGAATGCCATGAATGACGGTGTTTTCATCACAGACTCCGGATCCCTTACGTGGCTCGGAGGCTTATTTCAGACAAACCGCATGACAGGTCTACATATAAAAGGGATGGTGGCATCCAGTTTTACCTCTGTTCACTTCGAGAATAACGACTGGTCAGCTACTACCGGCGAAGGTGCTATTAAAATCGAGGCGGTATACAGCCCCGGCTGCCCCAAGCCTGAAGACTGCCTTTCGAATCAGAATCTCGTTTTTACGGGGGATGTATTCAACGCGCCGACCGATAGAATTGTTACCCTGGGCGGGGGACCCGGAGGGTGGTCGAACGCCAACATTACGATGATGAACGGCTATGCCAATGGAGTAGCTACCCCTTTCGTGACGCTCAACGATTACTCTTATAACTGGCGAATTGTGGGAATTATCGGATCGGCGCCCTCGGCCGCTTCGCGGGTTTCCGATGCGGGGGCGGGAAACGTTATTCTTGTCGGAAATTCAGCGGTGGCACTTCATGACGGCAACGCGCTGTCGGCGCTAGGGAACGCAGGGGTGGCGGGGGACCTGACCGTTGGAGGTGACGGATCGTTCCCGTCTCTGAAAGCGAAATCCGGAACCAGATTTATCTGCGTCGATACCACAGGCAAGCTTTTATCGCAGGCAACTCCCTGCTCAGGAACATGAGCAGGGTCTGACATTGGATTCAGAGAGCGCAAGGGTTTCTTAGCTTGAACTATCCAATTTAGCGATGTAGAGAAGCTGATATCCAAAGCATCCCGGCCATAATTTACAGGCGAGGCGATCCAGGTAACCGGCGGCACGAGGTAGGATGCGCCTCAGCGGCCGCAATGGGAACGAGCCCTCGACGGTCGATTCAATCAATTGAAAGCCATTTTCTTTGAGCAGACGCGCTCCCGATTGAAATGTGTAGAAGTGTACGTGAGTATTATCCATAATCCCGCCGTCCTCATATTCGAATCGCCCCGCCGCAAACTGTAAACGGTACCGCCAGTAAAGGATATTTGGAAGCGCAACTGCTATATGCCCTCCCGCCGCTAACACCGTGCGCGCATCGTGCAGGACCCGACCCGGATTGCGAATGTGCTCGAGCGAGTGGGAGAAGACGACCAGATCGAATACGCCGGTTATGTCCGGTGGAAGCCCTGATTCCAGGTCATGCAGGTAGACGTGTGTGCAAAACCGCGCAGCTTCCGACGTCTCGCCAGGACTTATCGTTATTCCCACGACTTCCCATCCACAAGATGCGAGAACCCGAGCATTGCCGCCCGCTCCACATCCGCAGTCGAGTGCCCGCCCGGGAGGTAGCCGTTCGACCAATTTGAGCAATTCCCGATTACCGGCATTCACATATACCAGCTCTGCGCAATCACTGCCGATCATAGCTTCCATCCGGCACTTCATAATCATTTCGGGATGAACGGGGGACTGCCGGATTTTTTCCCGCGCCGGTCGTCTCAATAACGGCATCAAGCATCTTCCGGTACGGCCGGAAGGTCAAATACCTTTCAATCAACACAGAGCTCCTTAATGCCATTTCGGCTCGCAGCGTGTTATCAGCGAGGAGACCTGAGATCCGGTTGACCAGGTCGTCGACATCGAGAGGGTCGAAAAAAACTGCCGCGTCCTCACATAGCTCGCGCGCATAGGGCCGGTCTGCAGCCAGAACCGGGGTTCCCATACTCATCGCTTCGAGCATAGGCAGGCCAACCGTTTCGACAAGTGAGGGCATGACGACGAGATCTGCAAGTTGGTAGGCTTCAGTCAGTGCGCCAGCCTGAAGATAGCCAAGACACATGATGCCGTCACGGCCATGAACGGGATGATCAGTGGGCCAAGTCAGGAACAGGGTTACGTCAGCAAACTGTTTTCTCACTTTCCTGACAGCGGCCAACAGGGTTTTCACGTTTTTGTACTTCGACTGGCTGCCGACGTACAAAAGCCTGAATCCGGGCCTGGATTTGCGCATTGCAGCCAGGCCGTCGGAAAGAACCGCACAGCGCTCAGGAAGGTGGACGGAAGGGCGAAAAGCATGGACTCTGCCGGGTTCGATGCCAAAGGCGGTCAGGACTGCCTTCCTCATTGTTTCCGTCTGCACGAGAACTGCAGCGCTGGCCTGGCATGATCGTCTCATTAAGCCAGAGATCGCCCTGATCCTCCATCTGGCCGGCCTGCTGAGAAGCGCAAGTGCCTCGGGGCAGAACGGCAGAGACTGCTGAATAAACGTGAGGCAGGGGATTTGTGAAGAGCGGCCTGCACCCCCCAGGCACAGTAAAACGTTCGCGTCGATGCTCCTGAGGTGCGCCTCCATGCGTCGTTCAAGCCACCAAAGACGGCTGAATCTGGAGAATTCGGCCTGCGGAACCTCGATTTCATTCAGAAGCGGCGACACTGGAAATTCAAACGTCCGGACTGATCGCGGCGAACAGAATACGGACACCTTACTAAACCGTGGATCCGACAGAGCCTCGACAAGCAGATCTTTGAGGACTGTGGCTCCGCCCCCATGCTTGATGCCCAGGGCCTCCATGGCAAGGTGTACTCCGGAAGTCGGCATCAGTTATGGGAGGGGTATGTTAAAGCTTGCGAATTTAGGTTCTTCGCGTTGAATCGGCTTAGTGCTTTCGTCAAGGATATAGCAAGCCGCGGAAATCACGTCGTGCGGGGATGTTTCGATAACACATCGGTCGCCAACAGGGCAAGCGTGCAAATAACATGTATGACAGGGTACTGCTTTTTGCAGGACAATCGATTTTGGGTGATTGGGCCACCATTTTCCCCTTAATTGCCAGTAGGAAAAGATTGCAACACACGGCGTACCTACGGCACTGGCCAGATGCTGGAGCCCCGAGTCATTGCAGATCAAGAGCCGGCAGAATCGGATTGCGGCTGCCGCTTCGAGCACTCCCGTAGTGCCTGCGAGGTTGATGCAGCGGTCGCCGACCTGCTCACGAATTGCTTCCGCTCCTTCCCGTTCAGCTTCCGTTCCCAGAATCAATACGTAGTAGCCACGCAGTGTGAACTCTCGGCCTACTTCGGCAAAGCGCGCTGCAGGCCAACGGTTGCCCGGGCGTTTTGCGCCGTGGCCCAAGGCGACAATTGGGGCACTCTCCGGCAACCCGAAGGCAGCCAGTTGACTCGCCGTCCGCCGAACGCGCTGCTCTGCGATCGGAAGGGTAAATTCAATTCCACCAGTCGAAATGCCGATGCGCTCGACAAGTTGGAGCAGACGGACAACCTCGTTCGGGAACTCGATGAACTCGGATTGCTGTTGCAATGCGACGCGCAGCGTATTGACGGTCCAGCCCGCTGCCCATTTTGCCCCGGTAAGCCGTGCAAATAACATGTTTCTAAAAAGAGTCGGGATAGCGGCCATGTCGTTGGGTAGCTCGATAAATATGTCGAAGCGTTGGCTCCGCAGCTGAGAAATGAATGACAGGGCTGCGCGCGGACCAGATATCTCAGCTGGATAATATTCGAATATACGATCAAGCCAATCGACGTCCTGGAAGACGTCCTTTGCTCCAGGCAGTCCTTTGCGGCCGGAGGTTGTCAGCAATGTCAGTGCCGCCGCTGGATACTCACGGTGAATTGCCGCCAGGGCGGGCAGACTACAGACAATGTCGCCAACATTGCCCACGCGGTATACGCAGATCTTACGGGGATGCAAGGGGCGTGCTCGCGGCCACAGCAGGAATCGAGCAAGGCGCAGTCCCCCGTTCAAAACAGCATAGAGGGACAGAACCGCTCGACCACGCAATGCATCTCTTCGTCGGAGTCGCACGGTGTCGGTTCGAGCTTTCACGAGAGTTCAGCGATTCATTACGACGGCACAGAGAAGGAACGATCAGAATGGCGCCTCAACTGGCAGGACGGCCCATCGAGAGATCGAATCTCGAGACGTTGGCGGTTGGCGTCTTAATCACGATTGCGTGCCCGTTCAAGTTGTGCAGTACCAACCGATCACGTTCAGTCAACTGCTCGTTGACGTACTTTGCGATTCCACCACATCCTTTAAAGCCATAGTCGTCATAGACGACTATGCCTCCAGGAAGCATTCGCTCCCAGATCCAGGCCATCACGTCCCTGGCCGACTGATATACATCTACGTCGATATGGCACAGGCTGAATCGAATATCCGGTTCAATCAAGCGTGCGGTGTCGTCAGGGAAAATGCCCTTGAGTATCCGCGCATTTGTAATGTCCATTTTTTGGAGCAGGTCTTCGACGATATGCTGTGAGGCGTCAGCGTGTTCGCCGCCCTTATAGATCGTATCGTACGATCCAGCTTTTACCACGCCTTCAAAGGTATCGCACAGATAGACACGCGCACTGCTTCCGTCCAGCAGAGCCTTCTTCGCCATCAGCGCACCAGTTCCGCCGCGCCATACACCGACTTCCAGGATCATCCCGTCATTGGCCTTCTCAGCTTGCTCCACAAGCGTCCAAAGTTCCCAGCATCGGTATCTATCGACAAGTGTATTGTCCTTTATCAAACTGTATGTGGATAGAAAGTCGGGAGATGAATTCCATGGAGCATAGGTCGCGACGGGTAATATGCGCTCATATACGAGTTCCGGCGCACCTGTCTCGCTGACTGGCCCTTGTAAGCGTATGAGCTGTACGCCAAATGCCCCAAGGAGCCTTTGGATGGAGTTTTTCAACTATGTTTTTCCCTAATTGCCATCTTTAATAATCTGCCGCTCCCACGCCGCTAATCCTCGCTTTGTCTGTCATTAAGGCGCGCCGAGTTGTCATCAGAGTTTCAGCGGCGCCCGGCAATGAGGCGGAGGGGAAAGGCCAGTGTGGCCACAGACCTGAGCAACAGGCTATCGTCATTGCCAAATAGCTTCAATGCTTCAGTCAGGAGGTCGGTTCGCCGTCTCTTCAAACACGACCCAGCGAGAAACAGCCAACGCCTCTCGCGGAGTTTTTGCAAGTGCCGCCTGGCCTCGGCGGCGCGAATCAGGCCCCGCGCTTCCAAAAGGGCGATTATGTCTCTTTGGATTGTAATGGTTATCTGCTCCAGTCTCCAGTCGACGTAAGCGTAGGGATGAGTCAGTTCGCGCGGGGTCACGCTGACCAGAGGCTCAGCGATGTAAGCGACGGGATGATCTACATTAAGGCGCATCCACATTTCCACGTCACTGATGAAGCCATACTGCGTTTTGAACATCCCGCTCTTTTCGTAGGACGACCGTCGCGCCATCACGGTTCCCCAGACGGGAGAGGTCAGCTGGTTCAGCATAAAACGGGTCAGGCTAAGCGGCTCAATTCTCGGGCCAAACTCATGTGTATGAAAGCGGATGTGGCGCCCATCGAAATCGATGGCTTCCAGCGCGTTAAACACGAATGCCGCATCGGGCTGATTCTCAAGAGCGATCTTCCATTTTGAGAGGAGATCCGGGCGGTAGACGTCTCCGTCATGCAGGTTTGCCACCAGTGGTGCGTTAGCGCGCCCGATTGCGGCATTCAGATTGCCGGGCATTCTCAAATTAGAGCCATTACGAAAGTACTGAATGCGGTTGTCCTTTGCCGCGTAATCGCGGCAGACCTCTTCTGTGGCATCGGTCGACCCATCGTCGCTGACAATCAGCTCGAAGTCTCCCATACCCTGCGACAGGATCGAATCCAGGGTCCCCGAAAGCATGCTGGCCCGGTTATAAGTCGTAAGGCAGACCGATACGGGAGGATTGCTCACGCCTAAAACTCTTTTCCGCCTTGCGCCGACAGAACGGCCCAGGAAGGCGGCAGCTTTTGCCGCACTTCGATATTCCGGAACGCTCTGCCGCTGGTCGGTCCAATCTTCCGCGCCCAAGCCACCATGCGCCTTACCCCAACGGATAAAGGAACAGGATTTGGCTTTCCAAATACCTGAGTCGTCTTGTCGTGCGACGAATAGGCATTAACCACTTCTTCCCTGACGGGCAGGTGGCGGATTGATGGCGCCACGCCGAAAGCATCCGCGACCATATGTGCAAGCTCCAGAACGCTATGAGGAGTATCGGCTCCTACGTTGAACACGTTATTGCATGACGCCGGAATGTCTACGCATCGCGCGATCAACGGAGCGACGTCGTCCACATGAGTAAAGGCGCGCGTCTGGAGGCCGTCGCCGAAGACGGACATCGGCTCGCCCTTCATGACCTGGTTGATAAAAATTCCCAGTACATTACGGTAAAGATCTCCCAGGTTCTGGCGCTCTCCGTAGATATTGTGTGGCCTGAAGATCGTGTAATTCAGCCCAAACAGGCGATGGGCACTTTCGAGGTCGAGCTCGGCGGCATATTTGCTTATTCCGTAGGGATCCTCGGGAACCGGTCGAGTGGCTTCATCCATCGGTACCTGAGCCGAACCGTAAACTGCGATGGAACTCGTAAAGACAAATCGCCTCACGCGTCCGGCTCGGATGGCCGCATTTAGAACTGTCACTGTACCAACAAGGTTGTTTGTATAGTTGAAGCGCCGGATGAAGTGGGACAGACCTTCGGCGGCATAGGCCGCCAGGTGATAAACAAAATCGATCTGGTTTTCGTTGAACAGGCTCTCAACGAGGGCGTCGTCAGTGACAGACCCTTTCACGAAACGCACGCCGTGCGGAACGTTCGACTCGAATCCCCCGCTCAGGTCATCCAGAATAATCACCGAATGGCCTAATTTCAAACACTGCTCCGCGACGTGACTTCCAAGAAATCCCGCTCCACCCGTAACCAAGGTTGTTGTTGACAATAAGGCCGCCTTTCGTCGTCAAATTATGATTGACTATGTTTCACTGCTGTCCAGGACCAGGGACAGGGCTGTGCAGGGGTTTGCTGAAAACAAGGGTCTCGTCTTCACCGGAGGCAGCCTGCTCCAATCACGCCCGCTCGAGAGTATGTTGCCGAGATTCGGATATGTTCACTTCCTGAAAGTGCAGAGGTGCTGGCTTACGATATCGTCTTCGAAGTGCACTTCCAGGTCGCGGATTAAAGTCAATTCCGGTGGGTTGAATCCGGCTGCGACTACCTGGCTGCACACCTGCTCGGGGGTGCGGTTAAAGCAATGCATTCCGAACCGCCACTTTAAAAGACCTCGGAGGCTTTTGTCATCCCGCCACTGCCTCTCGGACCGCCACCCGACGCCATCTACAACGATGTGGCAGACCACTGTTCCGTTTGGGCGAAGTACACGCCGCCATTCGCGGAGGACCGCCTGAAATACTCCCTCGCCGATGTGCTGAATCACCGCGAAGGAGTAGATCAGGTCGACGGAAGAATCAGGTATCGGTATTCCACCATCTTCACGAGCCTGGACATAGTCGATATTCGGTGCGGCGTTGAGTATCCGTGCACAGGCCAGAACCCCCGGCGAAATATCGCACGCCTGGACTCTTGCGACAAAAGGGGAGGCGGCGCGGGCCAGAAACCCAGGACCACAGCCGAAGTCAAGGATCGTAAAGTTGGCCCGGACACGGTGTCGTATAAGGTCGCGTACGATGCTCTCCCGGCACGTCGAGTTCCTCTTGAATTCGGCTTCGCGAAACAGAAGGCCATTCAGTGCTTCGTTCGCGGGTGTACGAAAGAAGTAGTGCGGACTCATTGACAGGCATCTCAGTGCCGCGCCACGCTTCCAGGCGGTCGGCATTGCCGACAGGAGCCCCCCGATCCACCGATATCCCAAAAAATTCTGCGAACCGGCACCGCTGGCGATGGCCGCCAATCTACTGATTGGAGACAATGGCAACTCCTTGATTTTTGGCTAAGTTCAGATTATCTGCCGTCCTGGACAAGATTGACTATGTTTAGGTCGTTTAGGTCCGCTGTGTAAGATACGGCACGGGAGGACTTGTTTTAACAGATGTCAGGGCAATTTTATGTTTACTACTGACCAGCCATGCCACCACTGCGAGTACGGCCAACGCACGCAGTATGTAAATAGCTCCGGCCACGCCCAGCTCAAGGTTGGCCGGTAGTGTGCTTATTCCCAGGCCAACGATGTATGCGGTAGGGTCGGAGGACCCGCTTAGCCAATTATCTATACCTGCCACGACCCATCCGAGGACAAGGCCACACATCAACAGGCCCCAGGATCCCCCGTAGCACAATAGCATCGTCCAAAAGTCTGACGCATAGTCTATTTCTGGCAGGGCGTAGAATTCAACCGCATATGCTTCTTCATTGCGCTGATATTCTTCGAGGTCAAGTTTATTGGGATAGAGAAAAGACGGAATCATGTACTTCAGGGTTGTGATAACTTGCGTCATACCCGTAACGCCGTAGCCATCAGACTGCCTTTCCAGAATCAGAGCGCCAAAGCTATTGCCGTCGAAACGGTAAATTGTGTCGTCGAGTATTTCATCGAGCCGAATATCGTCAGGAGAAGCGATCGCTGTGGCGATGGCGCCCAGGCGGAAGGACAGGCTTTCTCCCGAGTTGAACCTTCCATAGGTTCCTCGACTGGCCGTGATCGCAATCATCGAAACAAGTAATATTATCGAAATTACGAGAAGCGTTCTTACCGGGAGGGATACTCTGTAACGAACCATGGCTGAAATGGCCAGGAGTGCCGTAGCAATCACTTCGAATCGGCTTCCGGACGCGATCAGCAGTATACTGAACACGATAAATACCGAAAGAAAATATCGTCCCGCCAACTTAAGACAGATGGTTGCAAACGATAGTGTGAGGATAATTGGCGTAAATTGATAGGCTAATCCGGCTGTCCAGTATCCGCCTGAATTAAGGTCCGCCTGAGAGCGCAGTAGAAAAATAAAGCTTGGAACACCCAGCCCTATTAGTACCGGCCATTTGAGCAGGTACGTTCGATCCAGACGTTCAAGTAGTTCCCGGAATGAAAAATGAGCGGGTCTCCTGAGTCGTAACAGGTACGTCAGAGTGAAAAGTGTCATGGCGACGCTCATCAGGAGGGTAAAGTTCGCCACGCCAGCCGTTGTGGTCATATCGCGATATGGATTGCGGTCGGGAAAGAGCACCTGAGCAAACTCGGTCAATCCGTGATACACAAATGTGGCAGCCAGCAGCAGAAAGCCGATGCTCCCGAGGGATCGCTTCCGCAGTCGCATGACCATGGCAACAAGAAGCGCGATCTGAATTGCGACGGCTAAGAATATGAGCAGTTGCATAAATTGGTTCCGCTAAGGATCGGTTCTATAACTCAGGGCTCCGAATAGACTGTATCCGATGTCGGTCGGGGTTGGGACGGTACGGACAAGGCGTTAAGGATCTGCTGAGCCCGATGAACGTATGTGTGCGCAGCCAGAACGCGTTCCTGGCCTCTTCTGGCGACCAGTTGAGCTGAATCCCGGGAGCTGAGGATATCCTTCAGAATTTCAGCGGCATCTGCGGCATCATCATAGTAGAAGCAGGCCTCCTGGTTGGGAAACCCAGCTTCCATTTCGGGGCACGCGGCCGACAGAGGAGTTCCTCCACTGCCGAGTATTTCGAAGAACCGCATGTTGGCGGCCGGAAAATTGAGTGGCGAAATAGGGTTGAGGCTCACGGGCGCAGATTTAATCGCCAGGCAATAATCCCTGCCCAACAGTTCCCGGCCCTGCCAATATTTGGCAAGCGCCTTACGATCCTTCGCAGATCTCTGCCATTCAGTCGGCCCCCAAACCTTGATCCGGAATCCGTGGCCTATCAGGCGCGTTACAAGCTCTTCCCGCTCGGGAGAGTAGTTTCCAACAAACGATGCGTCGCAGTCGGCGTAGACGCCCGCAGTTGTCTCAGGTTCAAGTTCCGGTGGATGCAGTTCGGGATCGAAAGCAAGGGGTACCCATTCCATTTTTCTGGCGCCCAAGCGGTTAAAGGGGTCGAGGCTATGCACGCTGTAGGTAGCAATCAGGTCGTAAAGCGGTATGCTGCCGATGGTGTGCGAATAGCAGTTCAGCATTGTGTCGGGCCAGATAAGAACAAGCTTGCACTCGGGCCGGGATGCCTTAATCTGGGCCAGGGCGCCAGGGAGAACCCGGCTGGAACCCATTACAACAACCAGATCCAGGCGTTCCTCGATTACCCGCAGCAGCAATTCCCGGCTGGCTTTGGCCGTCCAGGCTTCAACGGGCAGAAATTGATTGACTAACGTTCCTACCCGCCCGCCGCGCGTAGAGCGGCCGATTGCAGCCGGTGAGTTCCATTGAGCCGTTTCGATTCCCATGTGCCGAAAAGCGCGGGCATAGGATCCCTCAAGGGCGTCGTCGGAAACTCTTCCTACTATGAGCGCTTTTGTCGGCGAACTGTGGCCGGTCATCAGGTTTTCTGAACGTTGGATTCGTGCGGAAGTACGAGCGAAAGTCCCGAGTCCGGTTCGGGATTCGTTCTGCACCAATCGATCACACGGCGGAGGGTCTCATCGAGCCCATAGGCAGGACGCCATCCGACACTCTCGGTGATTTTGGATGTGTCGGGAACCCGCCGTTCCATATCCTCAAACCCCGGACCATAGGCATTTTGATACGGTACCAGAATTATCTCTGAACGACTCCCCGACATGTCGCGGATCCGTCCCGCCAACTCCAGAATCGTAATTTCGTTCTGGCTCCCAATCGCAAACAGTTCTCCCGCGGCCTTGGGGCTTTCAATCAGTAAATAGATCGCCTCGACGACGTCCCTGACGTCGGAAAAACAGCGGCGCTGAGAACCAGTTCCGTATACGGTAATCGGCTGGTTAGCGAGGGCTTGCCGAACCATCCTCGGTATCACCATGCCATAGTATCCTCGCTGGCGGGGTCCCACAGTATTAAACAAGCGAGCGAGCACAACAGGCAGGCCGTACTCACGGTAATATGCGAAAGCCAGGCACTCGTCAACCATCTTGCTTACCGCATAGGACCAGCGACTCTTACTGGTTGCCCCAAGCAATACGTCGTCCTCTTCGGCGAACGGAACCTTCACGCCCTTTCCGAATACTTCGGATGTGCTGGCCATGAACGTAAGGCAGCCATATCGAAGCGCTGCGTTCAGCACGGCCTCAGCACCTTTAATATTTGTGAGGATGGTGTGAACCGGCTTCTGAACAATTAACTGAACACCAACCGCCGCAGCCAAATGGACGATTGTATGGGCGTTGGAAGCCAGGCGATCAAGAACCACCTCATTGTTGACGTCCGCCCTCGCAAATTCAAAACTTGCGTCCGACATCAAGTGTTGGATATTGGCCAGCGTGCCTGTACTCAGATCGTCCAGTATGCTTACCCGGTGGCCCTTCGCCAGCAGGAACTCCGCGAGGTGAGAACCGATGAATCCAGCACCGCCGGTGATGAGGATGCTTTTGTGATTTGGCTGGCTTCTTTCTCCCATGGAGCTATTGAAGGACGGAGCAGTTTTTGGCTTTATAGTCAATCGGGAAATCCTTTCAGTTAGCTGCAGTGCCGCGCCGTTGACTCCGTCGCAGCAGTTTTGCCGGTATCTAATTCCGGATATGAGCGGGTTGCTGTCGCTCGGCAGCCACAACCGGCCTGCCGACTGCGCGATTTCGCGGGGTATCCGCCATTAGCGAAGCTTTTCCCAAAATACGCCCGTCCAGTCGATCTGACGCAGTTGTTCCGTAATCTGGTGCTGAGCGCGAAAATCATCTACGGCCTGTTTGCAGTTAGAGATTGCTCCGTAGTCATCGATAATCACATAACCCCCAACAGAAAGCCTATGGTATAGACTCTGCAAGGCATCCATTGTCGATGAATACATGTCCCCATCCAGGCGGAGTACTGCGAGCTGGTCGATAGGGGCTGTTGGCAACGTATCTTTAAACCAGCCAACAAGAAAGCGCACTCGCTCATCAAGGAGGCCATAACGTGCAAAGTTCGCCTGCACCTGTTGCAGAGAGATGCCAAAAACATGACCTGATTTCCAATGGCTGTCGCCCGCATCCTGCCGATAGCGTCCATCCGGTTTCGGTAAACCCTCAAATGAGTCCGCCGCCCAAACTAATCTGGTTTGATCTCCGTACACCTTCAAAATTGCCCGCATCAAAATACTCGCCCCGCCGCGCCACACACCGGTCTCAATGAGGTCTCCAGGCACATTCTTACGGATAACTTCCGTTACACAATACTGCAAATTATCCAGCCGTTTCAGACCTATCATAGTGTCTGCCTCTGCCGGCCAGTCGCTGCCGTCCGTCCGTTTCGCCTGATCGAACGGCGAATGCAGGAATAGCTTCATGTTCCGCTTCGCCAGTGCCGATGTAACCAGTGGATAAATAGCCCAGGCGACAGGGTGGAGCCGTCCGGAAGGACGAGTCGCGATCGGCCGGTATGTCTCAGGAAAGATAAACCTCGTGAGGCATTTCTTCAGCAGGTCCAAATACAGGTGCGCTGCAGTTTCTGCTGTGCTCTCAGTCAACATTGCCTCCCATGGGGCCGTTGTGCAAAGACCTGTGCAACGTTGGTCGAGGACGAGAAAAGCGCAAGAAAAGCCAGCTTAGTACTTAAGGCCAGCGGTACCGGTAATCCTGCTGGACTCAATCGCTCCGGAGGCAGTCGTTGGCTGAGCAGGTTACAAGCTCCCTGGGTGCCGTTCGCCCGACACATTGTCAGGCTTTAATCCAATAAGTGGCCACAATTGAGTGCATGCCCGCGGCCGCAAGCGCCTGGTGCAGGCGATCTTTCCAGGGGATACCTGACGGTTGTGCAAAATGATATCGATTTTCTTTTTCCACAAGCCGGAAGCCAAAAGGCTCCATGAGACCACGCAGGGTAGCAGTGGTGAAGTAGTTTACATGACCCGGGTGGTACATACCCCAGCGCCGACCGGCCAGGCGTGCCTGGCCGCTTTTGACATCGGGAACTTCCACTACCAGTAATCCCCCCGGCCGCAATCGTTGACTGAGTAAACTACAAAGCTCCCTGGGGGCAGGAATGTGCTCCATGACGTGGTACAGAGTCAGACAGTCGTGGATGCGCGGCTGACTCAGGTAGTCAAATATCCCACAATTGCACCACTCCGCACCAGAAAAATTAGCCCGAAGGAAGTCAAGCGCAAGCCTGCTTTCGTCTACGCCAATGGCCTGGTAGCCGGCTCTGGCAAGGCCGATTACCGTCTGGCCCGTTCCGCAACCGAGATCGCACACCATGCCGGAGGTAACATATTGGCCCAACATCCTGATTCTGTGGTTCACAGAAGGACTAACAATATCGGGAATCGACAGTGAGTCCAACGTGTAGTAGTCTTTGTCCGCAAATGGGTACTGCCAGCGTTTGAAGTCGACCGAAATAAAGCCACAATCGCAACGCGTGAGCGGCACAGTGCCGGCGCTGCCAAATTCATGCATTGGGAGCGAGCATACTGCACAGCTGTTAAGAGCCGTCTGAGCCTCTGCCCCAGGAACCCGAGCTATGGGATTGGCAGGCATTTCATCTCGGCGTTACAGGGCCTGCGTCTGAGGGCCAGGCTGAATTGTGAACAGCTCATATGGTGTTATTCCAACTGAGCGAGCCAGAAAGCAGGCCTGCAGGACTACCACGACAGCATACGCGACTAATGAAGCTATGGCTGCACCTAAGATGCCGAGGACGGGCAAAAGCATGTAAAGGAGGACGCCCGTGACAACGATTCCACCGCTTTCCGCAATTGCAGGAAGGCCGGGGCGGCCAAGACCGCGCAGACTGTTACTGAGGATTGAATTAATTCCCTGAAAAAGGCCAGCCACGGCCAGCACCTGGGCCGAAATGACGGCGGGGGCGTACCGGCCCCCGAAGAGCGCTGGGAGCAGCCAGGGCATCGCGACGGCAGAGAGGGCCAGCACGGGGAGTGAATACAATACAGCGCGCCGGACATGGCTGGCGGTGAGGAAGGCCCCAATCTGCCTTGTAGGTGCATGGGTAGTGCGGGGCAGGATGACCAGGGCCAATGCGCTGAGAAATGGCCCCAGAACGCCGCTGACCGAAACGGCAACGACATATTGCCCAAGCTTGTCGGGAACGAGAAACAGACTCATGATCGCCTGATCAAGGCGCAGATTGGCCTGCCCGGCCATCGATGCGAAATAAGTTTTAATGCCATACCTCAATAGTTGAGGCACCATCCCGATTTTGAAACACACCTGCGGTTTCAGGAGTTCGAATAGCATCAGCGTGCAGATTATAAATGACACAGACTGTGTGACCAGGTAAGCCAGGGCGTATGATCTTACGCTGGTCCACCCAAGGCCCCAAACTGTCAGTACGGTGAGCAGGTTCGCCGCGGGGGTGGCCAGCTTTATGACATTGTATTCAGCAATTCGCTGGACTCCTAGGAACAAAAAGGCCTGGTATCCTGTCATCAGAATCAGCGGAACGGTCAGCAGCGCAATTTTCATTGCCTGATGGCCTGCCAGGCTGAGATGAGCGGCCAGAAGAGGAACAAGGATCCAGCCAATCAGCAATGCCGCGGAGCCAAGAAATCCGCCGCTGAGCAATGCCAGCGTCCAGAGTTCGCCGATTCGATTCGGCTGGGTGCCGACCAAATAAGAAAACGCGAATCCGAGTCCCAAATCCGCAAATAGCACAAAAATGTTCGACCAGAGCAATGCGGCCGCGAGTTCCCCTCTGCCGCCCGGTCCGAGCGAACGAGCGAGAATGAGTCCGGTTGCTATTCCCGCCAGGATGCCGACCCCATTGACAATCGTGGTCCCCCTCACGCCACTCATTGGGAAGTACCTGACAAGGCGCCTCACTCGCGTAATTCCACATCAGGCGTTCCCTGCGAGCTGATTAGCGGCGACACGATGTTTCCAATGGCCAGGCGTTTGTGTTCTTCGCGGGTTGAGGTAAACCGGCAGGGGGGTCCATCAAGCGGTTTTCGTTTCGGCGTCCCTGGCTTACGCCTGTAAGGCAAGTTCGGCCCAAATCGCTGCCTGCCGGTCAGCGGAAAGCCGATCATTGGCTCGCTCGATGGCCTTTGCACGAAGTGCCTCGGCCTCTCCAGCGTCTGTTGTAGTAAGAAGCTGCCGTAACAGATTCCCCAGAGTCGTCGAGTCGCCCTCGGGAAATGTATACCCGGCGTCTCCGATCAGTTCAGGAATGGCGCCGGTACTGCTTCCGATCACAATCTTGCCGCAGGCCATGGATTCGGCTAATACCCTTCCATATTGTTCCTTCCATTTTGGCGTGGAAATCGAGGGAAGCACCACGTAGTCGGCAGCATTCATGTAGTCCGCCACTTCGCTGTGCGTGGCATCGAAATAAACGGTTCTCGATGTCAGGCCCAGCGATTCGATGCGTTCTTTCACGTGCGCAACGTACGAGGATTCATACGCAGAGAACCGATCAATCAAAAATTGCCAGGGGAGATCCCGAATGGAAGCGAGGGCTTCAAGCAGAACGGGCAGCCCCTTTTCCGGGATAAGCCTGCCGAAGTAGCCCACTGTCGGGCGAGTAAGGCCAAGGCGCGATCGAGTTTGGGCGATGAGTTCGGCGGATCGACTGTAGAACATCTTGCGGTCGAAGCCCAGGGGGATTTGCGTAACGCGCCCCTCGAAACCGAGCGATTCCATGACACGGGTGCCATCGGAACTCAGAGTAAACAAGCGGTCGATTCCTCGTCTGGCCTGGCGACGGAGCCACCACGTAACGAGAGGTCCCATTACCAGACTCGGGTTGAGGCTGGTAATGCCCAGGACCATGTCCCGACCTGGATTGGGAGTCAGATTTTCCGCGGTCAGAGACCAGATTTGCGGTCTGTGTTCTCCCAGCGCAGATGCGGCGCGGACGGCCTGAAGAAGTAGTAGACTGGCGGGATCGCTATCTACGATGACGTGAGTCGGTCGCCAGGAGACGATCCGCTCTCTGAGGCCGGAGAGGCGCTGAAGGCGGGGATGGATTCCGACAGGATCCAGAAGAGTAGTCTCAAACGGTTCCTGGTTGGGCGCTTCGCATTCCTGCCAGTTCGCACCAACCCAGAGGCGGCTTGGCAATACCAAGTGGACGGAAAACCCGTGGTCCGCCTGTAACAAGCGATAAATTGCCCGATTGGTCTGAGTCAGGCACGGAGGCGAAACCGCAAGCAGACGAACCGAGCGTTCGTTCATTGGTTTTCCGCGAAAAATTTCAGCGTCCGTGAAATCTCGGGAGCGAGGTCCGCTTTCGGACGCCAGCCAGTCGCGAGCAGGGAATGACTCGACACGGTGAAAGGGCATCGCCAGGCGTCCGAGGTGTCTCCGAACACCACCTCCGGCGAAAATCCGAGCTCTCTTTTCGTCACGGCGCAAATTTCTTCGACGGCGGCATCCAGTCGCGTTGACGTGCCTGCCGAGAGGTTCATTATCCGTCGGCCAGATGTGGGAGCCGACAGCAGAATCCGGATCGCAGAAAGTGCGTCGTCAAAAGGCAGAAAGTCGCGGTAACTCAAGCCGTCGTTGCGCAATAAGATGCGGCGGGTCTGTATGGCTTGACGGCAGATATCCAGAAACAACAGTCCCGATTGAGGGCCCAATTCCGCGTGGGCTGGTGCTGCAACTATATTGGTTGGGCGAAGAACCAAAAGGTCGTCCATGCCGGGGGAGTCCATAAGGTCATTTTCGCAGCGCAGGTGATTGCACCCGTAAGGATTGTCCGGGAGAGCTTCGTCCTGCTCCGAATAGAATCTCCGCGCCGGCCCGCCGTAGACGTGAAATGTCGAAAAGTGGATCAGCCGCCTGATACGACCGCTTTGTGCGAGGCGGCCGAGAAGATTCGCGATGCCCTGCGAACGCAGGAGAGTCCCATCGGGGTCGGCTGCGGATTCCGCTGCGCTGGGCATGGCGAGGCTGATCGCCGCGTCGAACGAATCGCTCTCCGGTAATTGGTCGTCCGTTCGGGAGTCGAAACGAATCGATGTGAGTGCGGGATGCTCTGCCAGCCAGCGAGTCCGGATCGCATTCGGATTCCGGTAGGTGACGGTAACGTCGAAGCTCCCGGCCAGCGCCATCGCGAGCCGGCATCCGATATAGCCCGCTCCGCCAAGCAGCAGCAGTCTGGGCAAGTCATCCATGCCGGATATCCCATTTATACGGGATGGCCGGACTGAATGGATCGAGGCGTGAGATTTCCCCGGGATCGTGCGGAATCGTGGAACAATTGGCGACGATAGCCATGGAGTCCCCGATTCCTTTGAATCCGTTCCAAACCTTGGGCGGTACCGTCACCAGACAGTAGTTCTGCTCGCCCGGGAACAGTTCCATCAGGTTCCCGCGTGTGGCCGAGCCCTCGCGATCGTCGTACAGAACCATCTTGATCATGCCGCAGACGACAGCGTAGTTGAGCGTCATATCGCGGTGAATGTGCCACGCCTTGATTGCGCCAGGATAAACGGCGGAGAAATAGATTTCCCCGAATTTCTCGAAATGCGGCGCATCGCACCGGAGCATGTGCATGATCTTGCCCCGTTCGTCCGGAATCTGGCGAAGGGGATGGACGCGAACGCCTTCTATCCCGGCAGGTTGCATAAAATTCGGGTGTTTCGCTTTCAGCCGCGGGCCCATTCGAGGCCCAGGGCTTGCGCGGATTCACAATATTGGCTGATATCCGCGTGTGTGCGATGGAGGGCATCGGATTGGCCGGTTGTGACTGCGCGATACCACTCGACGGTAGCTTCCACCGCGCGCTCGAACGACCAGACCGGCCTCCAGCGGAGGCTGTGGTGCGCCTTGTCGATTGCCAGACTGAGCAGACCCGCTTCGTGAACATCGCCGCCGGCGGCCGGGCTGGTCCATGTGCCAGGCCAGTGCTTCAATACTTCCGAAACCAACTCGCCGACATTACGTGTGGAACCGCGCTCCGGACCGAAGTTGTATGCCGAACTTTCCGCACTGCCTGAGGCGAGAAGCGCCCCTAGCCAGAGATAGCCGCTGAGCGGTTCGAGCACATGCTGCCACGGTCGCGTCGCCGCTGGCCGCCGAGCCGTAATTGGTTGTCCATTCATCAATGATCGAATGCAGTCCGGAAGAATGCGATCTTCCGCCCAATCGCCTCCGCCAATGACGTTTCCCGCGCGGGCCGTGGCGACCGGGGCCGATCCAGCCGTCTGGAAAAACGATCTGCGAAATGAACTGGCTACCAACTCCGCACAGCCCTTACTGGCACTGTAAGGATCGTGCCCGCCCATTTGATCTTCTTCGCGGTAACCATAAATCCACTCCCGGTTCTCGTAGCACTTATCGGACGTAACTACTACGACGGCCGGGGCCGTGGCCAGATGGCGAACCGCATCCAATAGGTTCACCGTACCCATGACATTCACCGCGAATGTCTCGGTCGGCACGGAGTAAGAGCGGCGAACCAGTGACTGGGCCGCAAGATGAAAGACAAAGTCCGGTTGACAATCCGCCACGGCAGCGTGGATCGCGGCGGCATTGCGCACATCACCGATGACATGGCGAACCCGATTCTCAAGACCAAGCGCAGCAAACAGCGAAGGGGGCGGCCACAATTCGTTGCTGAATCCGGTTACACTGGCACCGAGCTGTGTCAGCCATTCCGCAAGCCAGGCTCCTTTGAATCCGGTGTGACCTGTTAGAAAAACGGTCTTGCCGCTATAAATGCCGGAGAACAAGCGCGAATCTACCAATTCTTCCACGGCGCTTTGCCGGATGACCACAAATCGTTGAGCAACTGGTATTCGCGGGGCGTGTCCATGGGCTGCCAGAACCCCTCGTGACGATAGGCCATGAGCTGCCCATCGCTGACCAGTTGCGCGAGCGGCTCGCGTTCGAGGACAAGGTCCTCCCGGTCGTTCAGATAGCGGTCGCAAAACTCCCGGCTAAAAACAAAAAAGCCACCGTTTATGCAGCCACCGGCCACTTGCGGTTTCTCGTTGAAGTTGCGCACGTGGCCAGAGGCGATCTGAAGCTCCCCAAACCTGCCGGGGGGCTGAACACCGGTCAACGTGGCCACCTTGCCATGCGAGCGATGGAATTCGAGCAGGCGGCTAACGTCAACATTTCCTACCCCATCGCCGTATGTACACATAAAGATGTCGGTGTCCGCCAGATATCTTCGGGCCCGCCACAACCTGGCCCCGGTCATCGCATCTTCGCCTGTGTCTGCCAGGGTAACCCGCCAAGGCTCACTCGGAGTCTCTTCGAAGAAGATCCGGCCCGCGTCGGTTCGGCTCAAATCAATAGTGAAGTCCCTGGTATGGGCGGAAAAGTTCAAAAAGAACTCCCGGATTGCATCACCCTTGTACCCAAGCAGCAACACAAAGTCGTGAAAACCGTGTGAGCCGTAGATCTTCATGATGTGCCACAGAATGGGCTTGTTCCCAATGGGGACCATTGGCTTAGGTATCAGATCATTGACTTCGCGGAGCCGGGTGCCGCGTCCGCCGCATAAGATTGCCACTTTCATGGGTTCTATTCTGAAAAGTTGACGAAGCTTTCAAGTCCGAGGGACCGCGAGGACCTCCGATGTTTTGTCAATCGGTAAGTGGTCGAGGGACTCAAGTTGATAGCCGTAATCCGTCAGAAGACCACAGCATATTTTGTGCAAATCAGGTCCGTGGGTCGCAAGAAAGATTTTCGGACTGTATTTCTCAAGAACCTGGACTGATCCACTGAGGGCGTTACATTCGCCACCCTCAATATCCATTTTCAGTACATTCGGCGGCGGAAGCTTGCCGCTAATCACCATATCGTCGAGGGTAACCGTCGGAACGCTGATCGAACCCAGTCGCTCGTCTCCCAGATGTCCGGAGGTGGAACTTGGACCAATGTTAAATCCTGCAGTTCCATTCGAATTGCTGACGGCAACGCCCCAGACCGCGCAATTAGTGGCTCCATTCAATTTGATGTGTTGCCGCAACAGGGCTAGATTTTCCGGTACTGGTTCAAAGCTGAAAACCCTTCCTGTCGGTCCAGCTATAGCGCTTGCCACAAGTGAATAAAATCCGACGTGTGCGCCAACATCGTAAACGACATCACCACTGCTGATTGCGGCTGCAAAGCGTCGCTGCTTCTCGTATTCGTAGCTTCCCAACCAACAGCCGTGATCGCTCGATCCTACGATCCATCTCTTGCCGCGAATCGGTCCCTGTAGTATTCGCACGTGGGTGCCATGTGGAACCAGCCGAAGCGGAACCCGCAACAACCTGCCAATTAGCGTGCCACTGGGGATGGCGGAATAGTTCACAGCCCGGCTGAACCCCGATGGGCTGCGCTGCGCAGACGACGTCGACTCGACTGTGGTTTCACGCGGTATTTCTCACGACGGATCGCGAGGGATCCTTGCTGGCTCGGTATTCCGGAACCATCTCTTCCAGCATGGGCACTAACTCACCGGCATCGCGGCTCGCGCAGTGACCCCGAAGGCGATTGAGTTGCCGGTCGATTTCATGCCACGGCTTGGTCGTTCCCTCAAAGATCCGAATCTTTTCATGGTGCGTGTCCAGCAGGTCTTCATGATCGGCATTGACTTCCTCGAACAGCTTTTCTCCCGGCCGCACCCCGGTGAACTCAATTCGGATATCCTGTTCCGGTTTCAGACCGGAGAGCAGAATCAGATTCCGCGCCAGATCGACAATCTTCACGGGCTCGCCCATATCGAGCACAAAAATCTCACCGCCGTGTCCCATTGCTGCTGCCTGGAGAACCAGCTGGCACGCTTCCGGGATCGTCATGAAGTAGCGCCGCATCTCGGGGTGGGTAACGGTAATCGGACCACCTTGCGCTATCTGCTCTTTGAAGATCGGCACTACGCTGCCGTTGCTTCCGAGTACATTGCCGAAGCGCACGGAAACGTAGCGTGAATTATCCGGCTGGAGAGACCGTACGAGTAACTCGGCAATTCGCTTAGTTGCGCCCATGACGCTGGTGGGGCGCACCGCTTTATCTGATGAAATCATGACGAACTCGGCCACACCGAATTCGCGCGCGGCATCAACTACGTTCAGTGTTCCGAAAACATTGTTCTGAATGGCCTCGAAGATATGGGATTCCATCAACGGCACATGTTTATAAGCAGCCGCGTGATAAACCACCGCAGGCCGGTGGCGATCGAAGACTTCTTTGAGACGTGCGGGATCCTGGATGCTGCCAATCTCTGCGTGAAAACAGATCTCTGGAAACGCGCGCGCCAACTGCCGCTCCAGATGGAACAGCGGCGACTCGGCTATTTCGAACGCAACAATCGACGAAGGCCGGAAACGCGCAATCTGACGGCACAATTCCGAGCCGATCGAACCTGCCGCGCCGGTAATCAGGACCACGCGTCCTTCGATGCCGGCGGAGATCTGCTCCAGATCGAGATTGACGGGAATGCGACCTAGAAGATCCTCTACGGCTACGTTGCGAATCTGGCGCGCGAGTCCGCCGCCATCAATCAGTTCGGCGAGGCCGGGAACGGTCTTGTAAGGAACTCCGGCGGCAGTGCAACGCTCGAGGATTGCCTTCATCTGACTTCCGGTGGCGGCAGGTATGGCAATCAGTACCAGGTCAACGCGATGTTTCGGGGCGATGGAAATCAGTTCGTCACCGCTACCAAGAACACGTACGTCGTGGAGAACGAGCGAGTATTTGCGCGGATCGTCATCCAGAAATCCGCAGACGTTGTACTTCAGCGCCGGATTCTTACGAATATCGCGCAACAGCATTGACCCGGCATCACCAGCCCCGTAGATGAGAGTGCGCTTCTGATCCTCAACCAAAGGGCGCGCACGCACCATTTCGGAAAGCAGTCGCGCACCGACCCGAGTGCCCGTAACGAAGGTAATGCAAAGCAGAAAATCAATGGCATAGACGGTGCGGGGGACACCGCTTCGCATCAAGACGAGAATGGCCAGTGCCACGGAACTTCCGATCAGGTTGCAGGCGGCGAGGCGCAACAGGTCGGGCATCGAGGCGTAGCGTGCCCAGCGCTTGTCTAATCCGAGGATTCGAAAGCTGATGAGCTTGACGGGAATCCACACTAACAATGCAGTCCGCAGCGCAGGCAGGTATACCGCGGGGACATTCAGATCGAAACGCAGACCGAAAGCAATAATCCCCGCGACGGCGATGATCATCGTTTCGATCAAATACACTACAAACAAGCGGGCCTTACCCACCCTGACGCCAGAACTCAGGTTTGCTGAACTAAACAAAACGAACTCCCGCAGACAATGGTTTGCGTGATTCCGCAGTTGAGCGGACGCAGGCAATCACCCGGTGCTGGTCTTCGAAGCTGAGACTGCTCGAGCTGGGAAGGCAAATGCCGCGGTGGAATAAGTCTTCTGCGACGGTGCCGCCGATCGAGTCGCAATCCGCGTAGAGCCTCTGCAGGTGCATCGGTTTCCAAACGGGGCGTGATTCGATGTTGGCCTGATTCAAACAGCCAATCAACTGGTCTCGGGTGCAGCCGAACTCACGCTCATCGATTAAAAAACAACTAAGCCAGTTGGTCGGGCGGCCATAGGCGGCCTCGGGCATGGGCGATATACCCGGGAGATCGGTGAAAGCCTGGCGGTATCGAGCTGCGATGGCACGGCGCTGGTCGACCCTGAGATCCAAAACTTCGAGTTGCCCGCGTCCGATCCCGGCCAGCACATTACTCATCCGGTAGTTGTAGCCGAGCTCGGAATGCTCATAGGCGATACCCGGGTCTTTAGCCTGAGTGGACCAGAAACGGGCTTTGTCGATAAGGTTGGAATCGCGCGCTGCCAGCATGCCTCCGCCGGCAGTGGTGATGATCTTGTTTCCGTTGAAGGAGAAGGCTGCAACGCGTCCAAAAGTTCCGGCGGGTTGGCCGCGATAAGTAGCGCCGAGGGCCTCCGCGGCGTCCTCAAGGACGGGGATTCCGAAATAGTCGGCGCCCTCGAGAATAGGACTCATGTCGGCGCACTGTCCGTAAAGGTGGACGACCACGATGGCGCGGGGAAGCCGGTTGATTCGAGCTCGCTCCTCCAGTGCTCTTCGAAGAAGGTACGGATCGAGATTCCAGGTGGCGGCTTCGCTATCGACAAACACGGGTTTGGCACCGAGATACCTGATTGGGTTGGCTGAAGCCGCGAACGTCAAAGTAGAGCAGAAGACTTCATCGCCAGCGTCCACCCCCAACAGGCGCAATCCCAGGTGAATGGCGGCAGTTCCGCTGGAGAGGCTGACGCAGGGCAGACCGACCGTGCGTGTGAATGCCTCTTCGAATGCCACGAGGTTTGGACCCGCCGTGGAAACCCAGTTCGAGCGAAAGGCTTCATTCGAGTAGGCCTCTTCGGCACCAGACATGTGGGGGATAGACAGGAGAATTCTTTGCATCAAGCCGCACCAGGCGGCAAACTGCGCATTTCAGCGCAAGCTCACGCCCGCCCACTCACAGAATGGGTTGGAATTAGAACAAAAGGAATTGCTGCTATAGTATCAGGTCGGCCAATCCTAAGGAATTTATTGAAATTCCTTTCTTACAAATGTGAGACATCAGGCAGACTGATATATGAGTGTTGTTCGACAGCCGGAACGTTTCCTCGCTATCGCTTTGGCGGCCGCGATCATAGCTGGTCTGGTTACCGGTTGGTCCCCCCGCTATTGGGCGATCAGTCTCGCGGTTGGCTCGATTTCCGCTGTCGGCGCTATCTGGGCGGTGAGTTCGCTACGGCCCCGTGTCGACTGGCGGATTCTTGTGGTTACCGCCATCGTTTTATGGGCGCCTGCCCAAGTCTTGCTGGGAGCTTCCGCGAATAATGCATTGACGGAGCGTGCATCTCTTGCCTGGGCAGCATCTGGCGTGGCATTCGTCCTGGCCTTTCAGATCTCCGGCAGTCGCGCGCGGCACTGGTTTTTACAGCTGATGCTCGGTGCGGCTGTGGTCCTGGCAATTGCCGCAATCATCCAGAAATATGGCTTCCCGACCCAGGTATTCGGGTTGTTCCCCGGGCCCTCTTCGGTTTTCGGGACGTTCATCTACGAGAATCAATTTGCTGCTTTCATGGAAATAGCTGCGCCCATTGCACTTTGGCGAATTCTAAGGGGTGATTTGATCTATGGCGGAGTTAGCTACGCGATCCTGTTTGGGGCGACCATAGTCAGCGCATCGAGGGCAGGAGTTGTGCTGGTTCTGCTGGAACTGGTCATTTTTCTGGCCGTTTGGCTTTTGACTCGACATTATTCTACTCGGGCGGCCCTGCCTGTCTTAGCAGTCATTTTTGTATTGGTCAGTGCGGCAGCGCTTATTGTCGGCACCGATGTTATCCAGGAACGCTTTGAAAGCCGTGTTCCGGAGCGCGCGCGCGTCGACTTGGGGTATGCGACGCTTCACATGATCCGGCTTCGGCCTGCAACGGGTTTTGGAATGGGAGCCTGGCCGCTCGCTTATCCAGCGTTTGCCACCTTTGACCTCGGCGTGATCGCTAACGAAGCGCATGATGACTGGCTGCAATGGACTGCCGAAGGGGGAATCCCTTTCGCTCTGCTCATCGCGATCCTGGCAGGATCACTGATGTTGCCGGCAGTTCGTTCCCTCTGGGGAGTTGGATTTCTTATCGTTCTGGTTCATAGCCTGGTGGACTATGTACTGCGGGAACCGGCACTAGCCATCCTTTGGTTTGCCGTCGGAGGCGTGCTGTGCGGCTATGCGCAAAAAACAGCGGGTGATTCTCTCCGTTCCGGATCGGAGGAGTAACGAAATACATCCGGATGACACTCCATGGAATACGTGCGATCAAAGGATGGATATGAAGCATTGGCATCCGTGCGAAACAACCCAAAGCATAAAATCCCGATTTACGTGCGATGTCGTATACTTTGGGAATCGCTTCTATTCTCCTTCCGTGAAGCATTTGACCCTATCGTATGCCGATTCTGCTACGGCATCTCGCGTCCTGTCGGTTGCCATGAGTGCCCATGATTGACGAACCCAAAGTCATTACTGTTTCAACACCGGATTTCAAGACCACTTCGGTGGCCGCGCTCAGCCGCAGAGCCTATTACCAGACTCCTGCTCCTGAAGACGCTGAAGACACCGGCGGCGGCTTGCCCATCTCTCATTACCTGTGGGTACTGCGCCACCACAAATGGCGATTGTTGGCGTTTGTGGTTCTCGCTGTGGCCGCCACCGTGATCGTTTCGTCGCGGCTAACGCCGTATTACGAATCAACAGCTACGGTCGACGTCGACCGTATGGCCCCGACAGCCGTAATCGGGCAGGAAGCGACGGGAGGCCGTATTAACGATTCGGACTTCTTCCTCGCGACCCAGATGAAACTGATAACGTCGGACTCCGTCCTTCGGCCTGTCGTGCAGGGTCTGAAAATTCCGATATCGAATACCCACCCTGATGCACCTATCTCGCTGGGTTATTTAACCGTCGCGCGACCGCCCAAAACCTACCTGCTGCAGATCAGCTACCGCTCGCCGGACCCCGCGTTTGCGGCGGACGTAGCCAATGCCGTGGCGAAGAGCTATATCGATCACAGCTACGCCATCCGATATCAAGCCTCAGCGGGGCTGTCCTCGTTCATGACCAAAGAGCTTGAGGAACTTCAAGCTAAGATGGAGCGGTCCGGAGCCGCATTATCGCAATTCGAAAAAGAACTTAACGTCATCAATCCCGCGGAAAAAACCAACATTTTGTCCGCACGGCTGCTGCAATTAAATACGGAATACACGACCGCACAGGCTGAGCGATTCCGCAAAGAATCGGCCGTGAAATCGGTTAAAGAAGGTTCGCTTGAAGCACTGGAAGCCTCCGAACAAGGTCTTCAGATCCGAAATCTGGCTGACAAAGTTGCCGAAGACACCGAAAAATTCGAGTCGGTAAAAGCCCAGTACGGCACGAACCACCCTGCCTATAAAAAGGCCGCAGCTCAACATGCCGAACTGCTCAAGCAATTCGATGTGCTGAAGGCCGATATCAGCAAGCGCGTTGACGTTGAATATCGTGAAGCGTCCAATCGCGAACAGTTGCTGAAGCAGACCCTCGACGAAACCAAAGCCGAGTCCGATGCCCTGAACGGCAAGAACCTTGAGTACACAAACCTGAAGCGCGACGCCGACGCTGACAGAGTTCTCTACGAAGAATTAACGCGGAAAATCAAAGAAGCCGGAATCAACGCGGGATTTCAGAACAGTTCTATCCGGCTCGCCGATCTGGCGCGGCCCGCGATTGGCCCGGTCTTCCCTAAAGTCCGCCAGAACGCGCTGCTAGCTTTCGCGATTTCACTTTTCCTCGGAATCGGGGTTGTTTTCATAAGCGACAACCTCGATCACACACTACGCGATCCAGACCAGATTCAGCGCCAGTTACAAACGGAAGTGCTGGGCTCTCTGCCTGTTGTGAAAGCATGGCGCGGTCATTTGCCCGGAGCCACGAAGTCCGATGGCACAAAGGCTGTTGATCTCTTTGGCTCGACCAAAGGCGCCGCGAACACTTATGAAGAGGCTGTTCGAACTCTCCGCGACTCAATTCTCTTACCCCACGCGGATCGCCGGCCCAGTTCACTGCTGATCACCTCTGCGACGCCCCGTGAAGGAAAGACGACCACGGCCGTCCACCTCGCCATCGTTCACAGCCAGCAGAAACGTAAAACGCTGCTGATCGATGCGGATTTGCGCCGTCCCGGTGTCTACAATCATGTAGGCATTCACAACGATGTCGGGCTCTCCAACGTCGTCAATGGCGATCTGGAGTGGCGCAACGGCCTCCAGATAAACCCCGATATGCCCTATCTGTCCATCCTCCCCGCAGGACCCCCTTCGCGGAGAGCGGCTGATGGACTGGGCGAAACTTTGCGCCACTTGCTCGACGAAGCCACCAAGGAATACGATCTCGTCATCTGCGACGCGCCACCCCTTCTCGGATTTGCCGAAAGTCTTCAGATCGCTGCGCTGGTTGACGGCGTCGTCGTAGTTGCTCTTGCCGGTCAGACGGAACGCAATGCAGTTGCCAGTGTTCTCAGCAGCCTCAAACGGCTGCACGCCAACGTTCTCGGTTTGGCACTGAATGAAGTCCGCGCCGACATGAGCGAACGCTACTACTACTACGGCTACTACGGCAAATACTACAGCCGCTACTACAAGCCGCTCAGCAACTAGACTCCGAACGTGAGGCTGTTCCTAGTGGGGAACGGCCTCGTCCTTTTCGACCTTGCCGTCCCTGACATGAATCACGCGATGCGCATGCAGCGCGATGTCGTGTTCATGGGTGACCAGCACAATCGTATTGCCCTCGTTGTGCAGCCGGGCAAATAGCGCCATGATTTCGTTGCCTGTCGCCGTATCGAGGTTGCCGGTCGGCTCATCCGCCAGCAGGATGGAAGGATTATTCACCAGCGCTCTCGCCACGGCCACACGCTGACGCTGCCCACCCGAAAGTTCGTTGGGCCGGTGATTCATCCGGTCTTCCAGATCAACCTGCTTGAGCGCCGCGCGCGCCCGTTCCAGCCGCTGATCCGGCGGTGTCCCGTTGTAGATCAACGGCAATTCCACGTTGTGCAATGAGGTCGCCCGGGGCAACAGGTTGAACGTCTGAAAAACGAACCCAATCTCTTTGTTGCGAATCCGCGCCAACTCGTCATCGCTCATCGAACTGACCAGCCGGCCATTGATGAAATACTCGCCCTGCGTCGGGCTGTCGAGACAGCCGATGAGGTTCATCAGTGTCGATTTGCCCGATCCCGACGGTCCCATAATCGCCACGTATTCGCCGCGCTGGATCTCGATATCGACGCCCGACACGGCGTTGATCGTCTGATCGCCCATCACGTATGTCTTCCACAAGTCGTACGTGCGGATGACGATGCCGTCCCGCTTGAGTTGTTCGCCGCGCTCTGCCGCTTCAGCCGTCTGTGCCATCGAGTAGGAAATCCTAAGTCGCCGGCTTCGGCGCGGGCGGCTTGTTATCGACCTTCACTGTGGCTTCGTTCTTCAGCGTTCGAATCACCTGATAGGGTCCAATGATAATCTCGTCGCCTTCCTTCAGTCCGCCTGTGACTTCAATGTCAGTGGTTCCTGAGATACCGGTCTCCACTTTGCGGAACTCTGCCTTATTCTCCGCTCCAATCACGAAGACTCCGGTGAACTCTTCCTTATTGGCCTTGACCGTCGCAGCATCAGGATTCAGCGGCTTCTCTTTGCTGGTATCGAGATCACCTTTCGTGCGAACCGTCAGCGCCTGAATCGGCAGCGCCACCGCATTCCTGCGAGTTGCCGTCGTAATCTTCGACGTGCATGACAAACCCGGGCGAATCTCATCCGGCGGGTTGTCCATTGCTACCACCACTTTGAAGTCTTTGGCTTCCTGGCTGGATGTGGTGCTTTGCGAAGCCGCAAGTCCAGTCGAGCGCAGAATCGCTGTATTGCCGATCTCGATCACATGTCCGGTAAAAGTCCGGCCCGGCATCGCGTCGATAGTGATTTCCGATGGCTGGTCGAGCTTGATATTGACAATGTCGGTCTCATCCACCTTCACTTCAGCGGTCACGATCGACATGTCAGCAATCGTCATGATGGTGCTGGCCGCCGCATTCTGCACACCCGGCACCACGGTCTCACCCATACGGACCGGCAGGTAGGTCACGAGACCATCGATCGGCGCCGTGACATTGTGTTTTCGCAGAATGTCATTGACGCGTGTCAGGCCTGCCTGCGATTGGGCAATGCGACGTTGCGAACCCGTCAACTGCGCTCGCAGTTGCGCTAATTGCGCCCGCGCCTGTATCAGACGTGAATTGGCTTCCGCGACAGCCGCAGCCTGGCCGTCGAATGCCGCCTTGCGCTGTTCAAAATCAGATCGCGGAATCAACCCCTGCTGAAAAAGTTGCTGTCCGCGATTGAAGTCCAGCTGATAGCGTTCGAGATCGGCCTTCGTCTTATCCAGCGTGGCTTGCAGCGCATTGATATTGTCCTGTCCGGCATTGAGACCGGCCTCACTAGCCGAAGCATCAGCCTCTGCCGACCGCAACGCCGCTTCCTGTGCGTCAACATCGGCGGCCGATTGCGCTTCATCGATGCGCGCCAGCAACTGCCCTTTGCGCACATGGTCGCCCTCTTTTACGAGGATTTCCGTCAGTTGTCCCTGATATTCAGCGCCGATATTGATGTAGTTGCGGGGCTTAATCTCTCCGGATGCGGTCACGAGGGCGGTGAGATCTTCGCGCACCACCTTACCGGTTTGCACGGTTACGATACCGCGCTGGCGGTATTTGATACCCCCGGCCACGCCGGCCGCACCCAGTAGAATCACCAGGATGCCAATTCCGATTTTCCAGTTACGTTTCACGATTCGACGACTCCCGGCAGCACCGCAATGCTAAAGCTTGTTCAAAGTGTAGGACGCAAACACGCGACCGTTTGTTCGCCGATTATTGCTTCCAGGTTACGCTGACCGGAGTTGAGTTCTGGCACTGGATCAGTTCAGTCATGCCCCGCGTCAGATCAGAACAAGCCGAAACCGTAGCAATGCGCTGGGCTTCTTCTTTGGTTGTGGCCGCTCCGCCCTTACACACGGAACGCCCCCCGAAACCCTGGCAAACCTCAACCTTATACTGCGAATTCCCCAGCGTAGTCCACGCCATGGCGATCAGAAATGCCGTTATGAAAACGACACCCGCGATAACCGGTCCTTTTCCTTTAGGTCTTGCCATAAAGCCTGCTTAGCTGCCGGGGCCGGTGGGCGCTACCGCCCCGTCCGACCCGCTCAAAAAGAAATTTCCCATGCGCCGGAATTTGTCGTACCTGGCCTGCACGGCGGCATTCGCTGAAAGTTTCGTCAGTTCGTCAAGCGACTTCACGAGCTGTGTTTTCAGCAGCCGCGCGGCTTCATCGTAATCTTCATGAGCGCCGCCGCGCGGTTCAGGAATAATCCCGTCCACCAGTCCGAAGCCCACCAGATCTTCGGCCGTCATGCGCAGCGCCGCCGCTGCCTGGCCTGCTTTCGTCGAATCGCGCCAGATAATCGCCGCGCAGCTTTCGGGGGAAATCACACTGTAAACGGCGTTCTCCAGCATGAAAACATGGTTGCCGACCCCGAGGCCCAGCGCGCCGCCACTGCCGCCCTCGCCGATACAAACTGAAATCACCGGAACCGGCAGCCGAGCCATTTCCCGAAGATTTCGCGCGATAGCTTCGGCCTGGCCGCGCTCTTCCGCGTCGATGCCTGGATAAGCGCCCGGCGTGTCGAGGAACGTGATAATCGGACGGCCGAATTTCGCCGCCATCTGCATAACTCGCAGGGCTTTACGGTAGCCTTCCGGTTTCGGCATGCCGAAGTTGCGGTGTAGTTTCTGTTTGGTGTCGCGGCCCTTCTGCTCGCCAATCAGCAGAACGTGCCGGCCGTCGAGAAGTCCCATACCGCAAACAATAGCCGGGTCATCGCCAAACAGACGATCCCCGTGGATCTCCTGAAAGCCGGTGAGAATGCGTTGTACGTAGTCGAGTGTATGGGGACGTTTGGGGTGCCGCGCGTTCTGAACGCGCTGCCATGCGGTGTTATCCGCCGGTGCTGGGCCCAGTTCCCCCTCCGTTGACATCCATTACAGGATACTAGCTGGATTGCGCTGACCACGCCCGTCATACCCGAGTAAACGCGGGCTCGGGTTTATACCCGGAACGACCTCCGCTCGAGGCCCGGTTCCGGAACCGGCAGATTGAACAGGCAAACGTGGTCAATCGCCCAGAGGTTCGCAGCCGGCAGCCCTTCCGCCCAGACCAGGGCCAGCTCGCGCGGCCAGGGTGTGGCGGAGCCCATTACGGGAACCAGGTACCGGAGCGAACTTCTCGGCCAGCCGAAGTTCGGGAATAAGTCAATGGCTTGCTGGGCCAAGTCCAGATTCCGCATGCCGGAGCCAAATTGCAATGCTTCCGTTTTGATACCGTCGAGACCGCTGGTCGAAGCAGTCTGCCATTCGACGGGCAAATTGACGAACCAGTTCATGGGCCCGCCCAGCCCTGAAGACAACACGGTGGGGTAGTTCACGTCGTAGGGCCAGAGCACCTCACAGCGAACCGCGGGGTAAGCTGACCGAAGGTCGCTCACCAACGTCGCCACATGATCGCGGAGACGGTTGCGCAGGAACGTTGCGTCGGCTCCGCTGTTCACTCCCGGGTCGTCGCCCGGCGTCAGGAACACGTGCAGAGGACGACCCAGGGCCGTTTCGGCAGCGGCGGCAGTCTCCGCGTCGTAGTAACCCATTCCGCTCGACCCGGCAAAATACCACCAGAGAAATTCGCCATATTGAACGCTCGGCGACAATCCCGCAGCCGTTTGCAATTGGGCAATCGTCCGGTAAACCGACTTCTGATACGTCAGCATTTTTGAAGAGCCCACCGCGCATTGGTTCGAGAGCAGCAAATCGAATCCCGTGGCTGTCGCCACTTGCGTGCCATCGGGGAATGCAGCGGAATAGCCCGCTGGCGGATTCACCAGTTCGAGGGAGCACGCGGTCACTATCTCTCGTCCCCGCGCCGCGCCGAGCGCATAGAAGTCGGTGTGCCAGTCCCTCGCTGCGCGGTTCAAAGGGGGGCTGACGGTGTCATCCACAAGCCAGTTTCCATAAGTTCCCGCAACGGGCGTCTCTGTGATTGCCGCCAGTCCCGCCGTTGATCTCACAGCCAGTGCAATCGTCAGATTGTATGCGGGCGCCGGTGACCGCCCAGTGATCGTCAAAGCCGAGCCACTGGTGGACGCCCACGCTGCCACGAGTGAGCCATTGATGTAATCGGCGAAGTGAATGGCTATGGTTTCCGGCGTGTCGGACGGAAACACTGTCTTTTTCAGGGGAGCCCCGTTGATGGTGACGCACACCTTGTCACCGTCCGCGTACGTTCCTGAAAAGGCAATCTGTGCGGTGGAGAGCGTTCCGCCGGATAACACCCGTTCGTTCCACCAGAAAACGCCCAGGTATTCGTTCATGGGTCCGGCGTACCCCAGTTTGTCGAAGATCCACATAAGGCGCGCCGGCGAAAGTTTGTAGCTGTGGTCTGTATCGAAATCGAGGGCTGCGGATATCTTTGTTCGAGGCGTAAGCGCATCCGGCACGTCTGAGAGGACCGCCGCTTCGAGGAAGTCGAAGTAGAAGACACCCGCCGCCTCCATGCTGAACACTGCTGTGTGCCGTCCTGGCGCTACCGCAGTCCGCAGCAAACGCCGCGTAACCACGGCTGTATCTGTGCTCAGAACGCAATTGAGCGGGGTTACTGTGTCGCCGTCCAGACTCAACCCGGCAATCGCCCGATCGGAATACAGTGAGGTCCCCACATACAAGTTGTGGGTGAACTGGCAAATGTATGTGACCGTAAGCGTCGCGGTCATGTCGGATGTGGCGTGAGCGAAATATTTCGAATAAAAGCCTGACTCAACCGACCATGTCCCGGTATATTTGCAACCAGCATCGGAATCATCGATACGGATACTGCCCGGTCCCGCCACTTGCAGTGCTTCGACGTCAGTACCGCCTGAGACCAGCCAGTTTGAGAAAACCGCTTGCCATTCAGTAGATGTGAGTGGGGCGGCGTTGGCAAGGGCCGGTGCGAACGTCAGCCAGCACTGCCGCAGTTGATCGATGCCGAGGGCCGTGAAATCGATGGTGCAGTTCCAGGTGACATTCGAAAGGCCTCCGGAAAAAGCCAGCTGCGATTGGTCGAAAGCCAGGGTCGCCGTCTTCGCCAGCGTATACATCTGGATCAGATTGCCGTCCACGCCGCCGCGCGGCGCCACATAGAGTACCGAGGCGCCGGAGGGCGCAGCCGATGTGAGGGTGAGGGCTGTCGGCGAAGCGATCGAAGCCACCGTGTACGCAGTCCCGGCCAGAAGCAGTTCCGATCCGGGAGTAATCCCGGTAAAGCCGGTGCCTGACGTGCTGCTGACAGCCGTGCCGCTGACCGTTACGCTGCCGTAGCGAGCCGCTGTAAGCGTGATCTGCGCGCCGCTGTTCGAGGCCAGAAGCGCGTGTGTGCTGTTGGCGGAAATCCAGTCGGCGGAGTTGATCTCGTCGCACAATACGGCTGCAACCAACGTAGGGTTCGTCATATACAGCGTGACTGAGGCATTACCGTCCGATGCGCTCACGGGAATGTTGGTGCCGGCGCTGCCCGCCTGAACCGTCAGCGTGACGGTGTTCTCGGAACTGGTGGCAGTGACAAAGGGGTCGCTCCCCATGATCGATACCAGCGCTTCCGCCTGCTGGTTACTGCTTTCTCCTGTAGCGATCACCTCCGTGTGGGGATAGGTTGTGCCGTTGACTGTGATGGTGTGGAGGGTTCCGGTCCCGTGGGCAAAGAATTCGAAGGTCACCGAGGACGGCTCGCCTGGAACGATATAGTCGAACGCCAGATTCTGATACCAAAGCGTCACCCGATCGTATGGTTGCACCGTGCCGCTGGAGATTACGTTCACGGTTGCTGTCGCAGCGGGGAACGACGAGCCGACGAGACTGGCATTGTCCCAGAGGTTGATCTGCGCTGTCGTCCCGTCTTCCCGGATGCAATCGAGCGTGGCCCAATCGATCCAGTTGTACTTCGGGGAATCGATGGGTTGCAGAGCAGCCGAATAATTCAGATCGAAATTCAGGGTGAGTCCGGCGAGATTGAAATCGGGCAGATATTTGATGGATGGATGTTCGAAGAAATCATCGGCGTCGTAGAGGACGGCTACGGCGAAGTCGGCCGGATCGCGAAAGGTCCCGCTGACCGTAAAGCCCGTGGGAGATGCGGAATGGATCGCGGCAGCCGACGCAAAGCTGTCGAATCCCCGCAGGGAAAGAGTCCGGTCGGGTTGTAGTTTGTTGATGCGCTCGGACATAGTATCGGTTTGCCTGGCCCGATTGTGGCATCGAGAGGGTGCATTTCCGAGCAATAGCTTTCCGCGCGTGAAGAGGCATCTTATTGTTTCAAAAAGACTTAATCCTTCCGAAATAAATCTGGCTCCCGCGTGAACGGGCTTTTAGAAAATCAGCGGTTGTGCGCCGGCCGCGCCAAAAGCGATCACCAGTTCATTCAAAACAGGTATCGTCAGCGCGTTGTCGCCGTCGTAGTCAAGGATCCAGAGACCGTTCCGATACACGCCGATTTTATTGGGAGTGCCTGAACTGTCCCAGTCGCCGACCACCGGATAATCTCCGGCCTGTCCGTACACGAGCGTCTTGTCGTGACGGTTGAAGACATGGTCACCGTTATAGTCGATCAGCCACTCTCCATTGCGGAAGACGCCGACTTTAGCGGTGCCGCTCGCATCCCAATCGGCGGTAACGGGGAAGTCACTTGAAAGGCCAAAGGGGAACTGGGCATCGGGCACGCCGGTGGCGACTCCCGACAGGTGTCCGCTGAGATCGAGGATAAAAGTTCCGGCACGGTAAAGCCCGAGCGCGATGTGGCCTGTGCCAGCCCAGTCGCCCACGATGGGGATGTCGCCGGCCTGTCCGAAGGCCACCGTTTTATCGCCCGCATCGAACACGCCGTCGCCATTGATATCGAGCAGCCAGCTTCCGTTGTGGAATACGCCGATCCTCTTTTTTCCTGTACCGTCCCAGTCCGCGGCTATGGCCCTGTCGCCTGTGCTGCCGAAAGATCCCGTAGCGGCAAACGACGTCACGTGCCATTGGTCGATGGCATAAGCGCCCGCGGCACCAGCCGAGCTGAAAGTACCTACCGTGAAAGGTGCGCCCAACTTCGTAATGAATGCCGCGGCCAGTTCGTTCAGCGTCCCTCCGAGGCTTCCGGCTACCGGAAGATTGGGGGATGTGGTCTGTCCTGCCAGCAAAATTGAGGTTTCGCTGTCGACCGCCATGGCATTCACTCCGTCGGTTTGCGAGCCTCCGAAGTATGTCCCATAGATCAGGTGAGAGAGCGTGATGTTCAATTTACCGACGAAGGCATCCAGCAAGCCTGCATTCAAGGGCTGCAGTGCATTGCTCGCGGTGGGAAAATCCAGCGAATACGTGGATCCGCTCACGTAAACATACCCGTGGACATCGAGTGCCACGGCGTTCAGCGAATCGGTCAGAGCCCCTCCAAAGTATGTTGACTGGAGTAATGCGCCCAACGGTGAGAACCGGCTGATGAAACCATCTGTTTCGCCGCCGAAGATAGTCTGGTACGCGCCGGCTGTGACGGGGAAGTTAGACGAACTTGTGGTTCCTGCTGCGACGATGTTGCCCGAAAGATCGATGAACACACCATTCACTTCTTCAGGCAATCCCGCCGTGCCTCCGCTGCCGCCGAGGTAAGTGCTGAATGTGAGCGATTGAAGATTCGAAGCGAACTTGGCCACGAAGCCGTCCTGATTCCCTCCGGAAGCAGGCTGATAGGCCAATTGAACGGGGAAATTCGTAGAAAATGTGTACCCTCCGACCACCACTGAACCCGCCGTATCCACGCGGACCGAACTCGCATGCTCGATGGCACTGCCACCGAGGTAGGTCAGGTTTACCAGCGAACCGCCGCCGACGGCAAGCCGCGCGACAAAAGCGTCCTGGTTGCCGCCAAACGTCTGCTGGAAAGCATTTGCAGTGACCGGCAGATTCGTTGACGAGGTATCTCCCGCCACCACAGGCTCACCCGAAGCGTCCAGAGTAATGGCGTATCCGACGTCCACGCCGGACCCGCCCAGATAGGTGCTGAAAATCAGCGCGCTACCGGTAGGGTTCAATTCAGCCACAAACGCGTCCCGCGTTCCGCCGAGACTCCTCTGAAAGCCGCCTATCGCGGGAAAATTAGTCGACGAAGTCCAGCCTGTGATGTAGCTGTTGCCGGAACCGTCGAACACAATACCGAAGGCCCGATCATCCCCGGCGCCGCCCAGGTAAGTGCAGTACTGCAGAGCGCCTCCATTCGGGGCGTATCCGGCGACAAAAGCATCCACGCCCCCCGCATTATTTGGTTTGGCTCCGCCTGTTGCGGGTAAATCGGTTGAACTGGTCCAGCCTGCTACCACTAAATCGCCGGTCGACCCGACTGCGACAGCACTGATGTTGTCCTGCGACGTGCCGCCGAAATAACCACTGAACAGGATATAGGGATCAATGATGAGCGGCCGGTTACGGTCATAATCTCCTGCTTCGAACCCGATCGCGCCATCTGCGAATTTGTGAAATCCACCGGTGATTTCGGTTCGCTGGCCGTCATCCGTTTGCTGGAACAGGTATGGTTTTTCTTCTCGAAAGTCCCCGCTATCTCCATGAACCTGCAAACTGCCGTCCATAAGAATGTGCGCGACACCTTCGAATCGCAATCGAATAGCCGACGGATTAGCGCCAGGCTCAACTTCGTACTCGGCTTTCACGCGGGTTTGATCGGCGCGATAGCGAAGTTCGACACCAGGCCAGACACCTCTATACACCAGCGTCGAAAAAAGCGGCAAATTCGTGCGCCATCGCGAGGGATCGTTCCCATTCAGAAAATTAGCGTGAGCTCCTATAGGCGCTTCCGCACGCACACTTAGCGCCCCGGCGGGCTCGTGCGCGGCGTTTTCAAATGAAACCTCAACATTCACGTCATCTTTGTGGAAAACTACGCCGCCCCTCTCAAACCAAGCACGGAAGTCAGGTCCCGACCCGATATAGCGAACGTTCTCATTGGTCTGCCCGCGATTCTCCACGAAGCCGAACGGCATCTGGGGCGAAGCTGGTCTGGAGTCTGCCGCAGCATGCAGCAATGGCAGTGAAATTGTCAGCAAAAAGGGCAGTAGAAGGGCGAAGCGTTTCGAGATGTACATCCGAAGGTTTAATCGACGGATGTGTGGAAAAGCTTTAAATCTGAGCGCGACCTTATTTTTTGTGAATCAGAATGTCGCCATTCATGGTCTGGAATAAATACTCCGGACCGCCGCCATTGATTGAGCCGGTAACACCCCGGTCCATCCGGATGCGGTACTTGCCGCCCTGCCCGCGCGCGTCCTCTACTACCGGCTTGTTCGCGTCCGGCTCCAGCTTCACATCGAAGTCGCTGTAGACTTCCCCGTGGTTGGTCTTCAGCCGCAGGCGAGCCTTTGTGTCAGTCGGCAGCGTGACTTCCAGCTTGCCGTTCAGTGAGGTGAATGACATCGGCTTGTCCGCGGCCACGTGATCCATCGTCGCCACAATCCCGCCGTTCAGCGTGTGCGCCACCACGGCTCCCGAGAGATTCTTCAGTACCATGCTTCCATTGGTATTTTCCACATCGATATCGCCCGAAAGTCCCGTGATTTCGATATGGCCCGCGCTCACGGTCTTCAGTTCCACCGACGTGTTCGCCGGTGTGGTGATCACCAGATCGTTATGGGTCCGTTCGCCGCGAATGGTCACGACATTATGATCTTCTTCAATATCGAGTCCGCCCCCGCCCGTGTCGAGACGGTGCATGCCCGGAGGCGGCGGGTTGCGAGCGCTCTGTTTCGGAGTTGCGGCAGAGCCTTTTTCCTCCACAATCAACTCGGGTCCCGTTCCCGCCGTGATCGTAATCGATCCGGTCAGCAAGCGAGCTTTGATGGTGGCCGGTTGCCCAGGCGCGGACAGCGGGACGGTTACCTTATCTTGTGCTGTAAGCGATATCCCGGCTGCGAGAACTAAAAGCCATGCTCGAATCATTTTCCCGTTTCCTCTTCAGTTCGCTTGCTTGTGAATTTCGACGGCCCCGTTGACCGTTTCAAAATCCAGTTGAGGGCCGCCCGCGCCAATCCGGACATTGCCGTCCTGTTTGCGCCTGATAATCAACCGGCCGTCGCGTGTTTCAACCTTCGCCGTCGACGCGAGCGGGGTCGCTTCAAAGTCCGTGAACACTCCGCCGTTCAGCGTCTGATAGTGGATATCGGCTGTCAGATTCGGTTGGAAAGTCACCGCCAGGCGGCCATTTACGGACTGGAACCTGGTGTTCCCCTTCGGGTTCTCGCGAAACGACACATTAACCGCCCCGTTCACCGTCCGCACCGCACCCGATCCGCCGGCCCTTGTCATTGTGATGCCTCCATTCACGTCGTGAATGTCGAAGCGGGCCATAGTGTCACTGGTGCGGATCGCGCCGTTCACTGTTCTGAGTGCGAGTATCATCTGGTGCGGTACATGAACGGTCAGGTTGTAAGTCACTTCGTATTCATGGTCGGAATGTAAATGAAAGCCGTGATAATCGCCGGGCTGGCTATGCTGACGGAACGGCCCATTCACATAGAGCTGCAGCACGCCGTCTTTCTCATTCACATCGAGCGTGACCTCGCGTTTGGCGCGGTCGAGCTCTGCCTGGTCGAGCGCCCGAATGATCTTTTCGCCTTCTACCCGAACGTTGTTGCCGCCATCGCCCTCGACTTCGATGAAGCCGTTGATGTTGTCGACGTCCAGTGTTTTGGAGGCGGTGAGAGTGCGCGAAAAAGTTTCCCGCGTTTCTTTGTCGTAGTCAGAGTGATTGGCCGCGAGAGTCGTAATTGCGCCCAATGCAATGGCGGCGATGAGCAATAGCTGGTTCATTCTGTTTCTCTCCTAATGGCTGAGCTTTGCCAGGGCGAATTGGGTTCGCTCTCGCACTGCTGGGTTCAGATCGGGCCGCGCGGCCAGAGCTTCGATCGTTCCTATCGCCTGCCGGTCGCGTGCGTCGGCGAGGTAGTCGACCAGCGCCGCCTGCACCATGGGCGATTCTTCGCTGGGTAATGCCCGCGCTAATGATGCGGCCACGTCGGAGTGTTTGCTTAAAGCGTCACGGTTGCTGAGAGCGTCGATCGCGGCCAGGCGCACGTTCACGCTGGAGTCGTGCCGCACCGCTTCCACCAAAGCAGCGGCCACTGCGGAATCGTTGGCGGCGATTCCTCCGCTGTAATCGACGCCGCGCAGCCGGTCGGAAGCTGAGTCCTGACGCAACAGCGACAAGGCGACCATGACGCGCATACTGCCCACTTCATCCCGCAACTTCGCGACTTCGTCCGTGCCTTGTCGGCTACGAAAATCGAACGCGGATCCGGCGGCGAGACCGATCACGAGCGTGGCCAGGGCGATCGACATCTGCCACACCGGCCGCTGCGGCCAGGGGAAAACCCACCGCGGTGTTTTACGTTCCGCTTCTTCGGTCAAAACCTGTAGCGTGGACCGCCAGCGCGCATCGAGTGCATCGCTCGGTTCCGGCGCGGGCAGATCGCCCAACCGATTCCAGAGTGCACTCATGCTGGCCATTTCCGCCCGACAATCCGCGCAGGATTCGAGGTGGGCGGAAAGCGCGGCACCACGTGAGGGCTCAAGGTCACTCTCCATGGCCGTAGCCGTCGTTGTGTCCGAGAGCAGGGCGTCGGCAATCAGATCCTGAGCTTCGCGGCACGTCATGATGCTTTCTCCTTTTGCAGATCCATGTAAATCTCGCCCAGTTCTTTCATCGCGCGGAAGACGCGGCCTTTGACGGCGTTGGCTTCGCAGCCCAGAATGCGCCCGATCTGTTCATAAGCCAGGCCTTCGAAGCGGGCGAGGACCAGCAATTCACGCTTGTCCTCAGGCAAGGTTCGCAGAGCGCGATAAAGAAGCGCGAGATTCTGCCGCTTCGACGTTGTATCGAAAGGTGTAGGGCGCGAACTCGGTACTTCTTCCAACTCTCTTTCTCCCACCGCCGTCTCCATTCGATGCTTGCGGGCGTGGTCCGCCAGAGCATTGCGCGCGATCCGGTACATCCAGGATTCAAAGGAATCGGCCACCCGAGAAGCGGCTCCTGATTTCGATTCGGCGGGTTTCGATTCATAGGTGTGCCGGTAACGGATCATGCGCAGAAAAACTTCATGTACCAGGTCTTCCGACGCGGTTTGCCGCCCGGTGAGCCGGAAGAAGAAACGGAACAGCGTTCGATGCCGGTTTTCGTAAATGGGACTCATGGCGGCGAGGTTGCCCTGCGCCACCGAGACCATCCACTCATGATCGGTTCGTTGGTTCATCCGCTCTTTCTACAAGGGATAACTGAGTTACGGAGAAAAGGTTATAAAAAAATATCCGGCCCTGGTATGGTGTAAGAGATTGCCCCGTCCCCCCTTCCGTTTTATCGACCTGTTTGCCGGCATCGGCGGATTTCGCATTGCGCTCGGAAAGCTCGGCGGCGAGTGCGTTTTCTCCTGCGAGTGGGATACATGGTCGCGCAAAACATATGAGGCGTGGTTCGGTGAAGCGCCGTTTGGGGACATCCGCCAGCTCGATCCCGCCGATGTTCCGAAGCATGATGTACTTGCCGCAGGCTTCCCTTGTCAGCCGTTTTCTATCGCCGGCGTTTCCAAGAAGAACAGCCTGGGGCGGGATCATGGATTTCTCTGCGAAACCCAGGGGACGCTGTTCTTTTCCCTGGCTGCCATCATCGAATCCCGCCGTCCCCGTGTGGTGTTCCTCGAAAACGTGAAAAACCTGCGATCGCACGACGGGGGTAACACCTGGCGCGTGATCCGGAAAACTCTGGAAGACCTCGACTACTGGGTCTTTGCCGATGTGATCGATGCCGCCGGTTGGGTTCCGCAGCACCGTGAGCGGGTGTACATCGTATGCTTTGACCGGCGCGTCTATGCTGAGGCACCAGATTTCATTTTCCCCAGGGCGACGGGCCGAAAGCCGAAGCTGCGCGAAATCCTGGAAAAAGAGCCAGCGGAGAAATACGGACTCTCGCCGCTTCTGTGGAATTACCTGCAGGCCTATGCGGAGAAACACCGGGCGAAAGGCAACGGATTCGGGTTTGGAATCGCCGATCCCGGCGGAGTGACGCGTACGCTGAGCGCCCGGTATTACAAGGATGGTTCGGAGATTCTGATCAGCCGCGGAGCGTCGCTGACACCGCGCCGTTTGACTCCGCGTGAATGTGCCCGGCTGATGGGTTTTGACAAGTGGTGTGAGCGGAATATCGTGGTTTCCGACACCCAGGCCTACCGCCAATTCGGTAACGCGGTGACTCCCAAAGTGGTGGAAGCGATTGGACGCCGGATACTGAAAGCGATGTAATCCCGTATGGCAGACGTTCACAACGCGGAGCAGCGCAGCTATAACATGTCGCGCATTCGAGGTGTCAATACAAGGCCCGAATTGCGCGTACGCAAATTCCTGCACGGCCTCGGCTTCCGGTATCGTTTGCACGCGCCAAACTTGCCCGGAAAACCGGATCTGGTTTTCGCGAGGGCCGGCGCGGTGTTATTTGTTCACGGCTGTTTCTGGCACATGCATCGCTGCCGTCTGGGTAAGCCCGTGCCGGTTACCAACGCGAGTTTCTGGGCGCAGAAGCGGCATTCGAACGTGGAACGAGACAAGCGAAACCGCTCGGCGCTGATTGCCGCGGGATGGAGCGTGTTCGAGATCTGGGAATGCCAGATCCGTGATGCCGGGAAGATGACCGCCCGGCTGGCTCCGCTGATTCAGTATCTGAAAAAAACTTAGTATCTGGTGAATCTTAACGCCGCTTGGTGGCGAAACTGGATCCGTCCAGCCGGAGATTAAACGTCGGGTTGTATTCGATTACTTCCTCAACCTCTACCACTAGTTCTTCGGCAACTAGAGGCGTGAGTGCGGCCATGTGTTCGGCCTTGGCGGCTATCGCTTCAGGAGTATGGGCTTCGAAACGGCGAATCTCGATGAGGGATCGCAGCGCTGCTGCCCGAACCCCCGGTTGGTCATCCCGGACCATCTCCGTCAGACGGGGCACAAAGCTCGAAGCGGCCATCTTACCCATTGCCCAGGCTGCGGTGGATCTAAATCGCGGATTCAGTTCACTGGCCATCCTCATCACATCGACCTCTGTTCCCCTCTGTCCCGCGAGAAACAGACCGACCAGCGCATTCCCGGCCACGCGACTGCATTTGTCCGTAGCGCAAACTTCCAGGAGGTTTGTGGCGGAAGCGGTATGCAGCCCCCAGATCGATTCGACCGCGTTAGCCCGAATTCGCTCATCCGGCCGCTTCAACTGTTTCTCCGCCCAGATAGGACTTTGAACACGGCGGCCGATAAATAGCGTCGCCTTCTCGCGTGTTCGGGGATCATCGCTATCGACCAGGTGACCCAGAATGGGCAGCAGGCGACGCCCGCGCGAGGTTTGATCGAGGATTTCCAGGGTCCGTCCCGCACGCGCGCCTCTGAGCGCTTCGTGATGATTGCTGCCCATTCGATCCGGCAGCTTTCTGGCGAGCTTTACATCGAAAGCCGGGTCGATCGCCACAACCCGCTGAAAGAGATGCACCGACTTGTCCCGGGATTCTCCTGGATCGGTAAGGTGATCGAGAAGTACCTGCTGCTGGCGCAACATCAGAATACTGAGAAAGCGGTGCGCGTTCGATTGTTGGCTCGTTGCCATCTGCCGCATGGCGGACACCACGAACAGATCGGGCACTTCATTCGCCAGGCGGCGGATCAGTTGCGTGGATATCGGGTTTACGTCGAATTCCTCGATGGCCCGATCGAGGTATGTATCGACCAGCCGCTGATCGACAGTCATGAGTTCCGCCTGCTATTCATTGCAATAGGCTATCGGCGGAAGCGGCGAGGAAGTTTAATCGGCGGGAGGCGGTCGCGAGCGGGTTAAGATAAGAAGGTAACAAATATGCAGAATTCACGGCAATCGAGGCCTCTCGCCATCGGACTCACCATTCTCAGCGCCCTTGGCCGGCTTGTGCCTCATGCGCCGAACGTAACGCCGCTGGGCGGAGCCTGCCTTTTTGCGGGCTCGCGTATTAACGGCCTGATGGCCTATCTGCTGCCGCTGGTGGTCATGATCGCGACCGACCCCTTTGTCGGCTCGGCCGGAGGAGCGGCGGGCGGTTACACCTGGACTTCACCGGTAATCTACGCCAGCTTTCTGATCAGTGTCTGGATCGGCCGGCGGCTCTTGCGCGATGTAACGCCGGTCCGCGTAGGAACTGCGGCGTTCGCCTGCAGTCTCCAGTTCTTTTTGCTGACCACCTCTGTAAGCTGGGCGTACGGGGTGGCTCATCACAGTCCTTTTGCACAGCCGGGATTTGCCGGGCTTATGCTCGATTACGCCGAGTCACTTCCTTTCTGGGGCCGGACGCTGGCGGGCGACCTGCTGTTCTCGGGCGCGATCTTCGGCATGTATGAACTTCTGAGCCGCCGCATGGTCGGTAATCGCCAGCCGGCTGCCGTCTGACTCGCGCGGTTGTATTCTGGTCCGGGGGAAAAGACGCGGCGTGGGCTTTGGTGCGCGCGCAAGCTGAGTACGAGATTGCCGCTCTGATCACAACGGTTTCCGAAACAGACAACCGCGTTCCGATTCACAATGTTCCGGTGGAACGAATCTCTGCCCAGGCGCGGGCTCTGGGAATTCCGCTCTGGACCGTTCCGCTTCCTCAGCCGTGTTCTAACGCTGAATACGCGGCGCGCTTAGCTCCGGTCTGGCAGCGGGCTCATCAGGAAGACATCCCTGTCGCGATCTTCGGCGACTTGTTTCTTGCGGACATACGCGCCTGGCGCGAAAGCCTGCTCTGGCCGACGGGAGTGAAACCTGTGTTTCCTCTCTGGCAAGAACCGACCCGCGAGTTAGCCCGAGCGATGCTGAACGGGGGCCTCGCAGCGACCGTCTGCGCCGTCGACGAAACTAAGCTTTCGCCCGATCTAATCGGCCATGCTTTCGATCAGGCGTTCCTCGACTCGCTGCCGCCGGACGTTGACCCCTGCGGCGAAAACGGCGAGTTCCATACCTTCGTCACGCGGGTTCCAGGTTATCCCCCATGCGATCCCCCATGCGCCGCATCGTCTCTCTGATCTCCAGCGCGACGGAGATCCTTTATGCGCTCGGAGGAACTCCGCTACTCGTCGGGCGTTCGCATGAGTGCGACTATCCGCCTGAGATCTACCATCTTCCCGCCTGCACACGCCCGCTGATCGACGTGAACGCGGACAGCCGCAGCATTGACCTGCAGGTGAAGACTGCGGCGCACTCGGGTCTTTCGATCTACGAAGTCTTCGATGACGTACTCGAGCAGTTGCAGCCGACGCATATCCTGACGCAGGTTCAATGTGATGTGTGCGCGGTGAGTCTGCGCGATGTGGAGCAATCGATTGCGCAGCGGCTGACCAGCGCTCCGAAATTAGTGGCTCTCAATCCGGCATCGCTCGACGACATCTGGGACGACTTTCGCCGGGTGGGCGAAGCGGCCGGAATCGATGCCGAACCGGTCATTGCCGGATTGAAGGCGCAGCTCGAACCGATCTCACTGGCTAATCCACCGACCGTGGCATGTATCGAATGGATCGAACCTTTGATGGCCGCCGGCAACTGGACTCCCGAACTGATCGCGCTGGCGGGCGGGGTCGATGTCTTCGGCAAACCCGGAATTCATTCCCCGTGGATCACCTGGGAGGATCTGTTGGCAGGTGATCCCGATGTGCTCATTGTCGCTCCCTGCGGTTTCGATATCGCCCGCACCAATCAGGAGCTTCACTGGCTTACCGACAGGCCGGAGTTCGCCGAGTTAAAGGCCGTCCGGACGGGGCGATTCCACGTGTGTGACGGGAATCGCTGTTTCAACCGTCCAGGACCGAGCGTAGTCGAGAGTTATCGCTTAATCCGGCAGTGCGTAGGCGACTAATTCCGCCGGGAAACCCGCGCCACCGATAGCGACTACGATGTACTGCTTGCCGTTCAGCATATAGGTCATGGGCGAACCGGTCTGGCCAGCCGGCATGAAGACGGCACCGGCATCCTTACCGGTGGCTTTGTCGTAGGCGCGAAGGTAAGCGCCGCGCTGGCCTTTGTCATTGGTGATGAACCCGGCTTCACCGGCGATCACCAGCGCGGAGGTGGTCACGAGGCCGATGTTTCCGGCTCGTCCGGTACGGGGAATAGTGAGGCCTTTCAGCGCCGGATTATTCCGAATGTTGTCGGGGGTCTCGCCATGGGCAATCTGCCAGACGATCTCCCCTTTATCCAGATTGATTGCAGTGATGGCGCCATAGGGCGGCTTGTAAAGCGGCAGCCCCTGCACGGTGAGAGGATTGCCGGCATTCGGGGCCGCCGGGGGCAGTGCTCCGTCGGGGGCCGGCTGCTGAGTGATTTCGAAATTAGGTGTGCCCCGGATGAAGTTCATATCCGAGCGGTCCGGTGTCGGCACCATCATCCCCAGGCTGGTCATCTCCGTCTTGCCGTAGACGTAAAGGATGTGGGTCTGTGGATCGTATGACCCGCCGGCCCAATTCGTGCCGCCCTGGCAGCAGCCGATATCCAGAGTGCCGAGCGGTCCGCCCTGTTTGGCCACTACGGGCGGTGTGAAGAGGGGGCCAATCTTGTATTTCGAGATGATCTGCATGCCCTGGGCTTTGAGTTCCGGGGTGAAATCGATGACATCGTCCGCGGAAAAACCGTTGCGTCCGTAGGCCGGTGGTTTGGAAGGAATGGGCTGTGTGGGCGAATACCACTCACCGGGCACATCGCCTTTCGGGACGGGCTTTTCATCGATCGGCCAGATGGGCTGGCCGGTGACGCGGTTGAAGACGTAGAGCATCGATTGTTTGGTCGGTTGCGCTAATGCTTTTACGGGTTGACCGTTGATGGTGATGTCAACCAGCATGGGGGCGCAGGGAATATCCATATCCCACATGCCGTGATGGACCAGCTGATAGTGCCACTTGCGCTGGCCTGTCTTCAGATCGACTGCGACGATGCTTTCGCCGAAGAGTCCGTTGCCGGGGCGATGGCCGCCGTAGAAATCGCCGGTGGGAAGTTCGACGGGAAGATAGGCGATGCCGAGATCTTCATCCACGCTGATTTGCGCCCAGACTCCGGTGTTGCCTGTGTATTCGGCGGAATCTTTCTCCCAGGTGTTGTAGCCGAACTCGCCGGGTTTAGGAATGGTGTGGAAGATCCAGAGACGCTTACCGGTCTTTACGTCGAAGCCGCGAACATAGCCTTTGACGTTGCTCTTGCTTTTCGGTGCGGTGCCGTTGAGATGGGCTGCGCCAATGATGACGGTGTTGCCCGCCACCATAGGGGCGGCGTGATATCCGACTTCGCCGGTGATGAGATCGATCTCCTGATCGTCATCCAGCTTGAGGTCGACTACGCCGGTTTTTCCGAAGCTCGCGGTGGGTATGCCGGTCTTTGCATCGAGAGAAATCATGCGATAGCCGGGCGTGACATAGATGATGCGTTCTTCTCCACCCGGTTTGCCGTCGCTCCAATAGGCAAGGCCGCGGCCGGAGAGCTGGCGCGGAGCAGCGGCGCCGCGCGGTCCTTCTTTTTCGCCATGGACCCAGAGCAATTCACCAGTGGCTGCATCGAGGGCGACGACATCACGGCGAGATCCGGCGGTCGTGTAGAGAACACCACCGACCATCAGCGGTGTGCCTTCCATGTTGTATTCGGGACTCTTGCCGAGGTTCTCAGTGTGAAAACGCCAGGCCAGTTTCAGCGTGTCGAAGTTGCCGGCATTGATTTGATCGAGTGGGGAGTATTTCGTGTTGCCGAGATCGGCGCCGTAGGTGCGCCACTCGCCGTTCTTCGCGCCGGTCTGGGCGGCCAGCGGTGCTATTGCGCACGCCAGCAAAATCAAAACTTTTTGAGTCATAAATCCTCTCACAGGGAGAAACACCGGCGGCAGCAAAGCTACCGGCGCTCCGAAGGTGCCGGTAAGAATTGTACCTGAAATGGGGTATCTATTTCTTCGAAAGCTCTTCGAGCAGAGCGACCGTGGTTTCGTGTCCCGCGCGGCCGTTACCGACTGCATTGGCGCCTCCGCGACCGCCTTTGCCCATGGCGAGGTCGATCGGAGTGAAGCCTTGTTTATTCTTCAGGTCGATTTTCGCGCCCTGCTCAACGAGGAAGCGCACTACCTGATCCCAGCCTTTGCCCGCGGCCGAGTGCAGGGCGGTATTGCCGGCATCATTGGCTGCGTTGATGTCGATTCCTTTGGCGAGGAACAACTTAATGGCTTCAACGGAACGGGGTTCGGTCACCTGGACGGCTCCGCCCAGGCCGAATCCGCCAGGCGCGGCGCCACCGGCTGCCACCATGAGTGCGTTGGTGTGATCCTGCGTGGTGATGTTGGGATCGGCGCCGCCGGCGAGAAGAATTTCCATAGTGAAGGAGTCACCGCTTTTGGCGGCGCGCATCAAAGGAGTAGTGCCCGCTACCATGCCGGCGAAGTTGCGCTTGAGCGGCTCGTTCGGGTTGGCTTTATGAGCCAGGAGTTCCTTGATGAGTTCGATGTTGCTGAGCTTGTCGGCTTCAGGACGCCGGGGACGGGCCGCCAGGTCGGGGATGTGCATGTCGACGGCAACCCACAGAGGCGTTGCGCCGGAGTTGTCAGCCAGGTTGGGATCCGCGCCCTTTGCCAGCAGCATCGAGGCGACATCGTAGTGGGTGTTGGAGATGGCCAGAATCAGAGCACCTGCACCGTCATCGGCTGCTTTGTCATTGATGTTGGCTCCGCCCTCGACGAGCGCTTTGGCCGATTCCACATCACCCTGGCGAGCGGCAAACAGCAATGCCGTCAGTCCGCCGACAGCCACGCGCTGCGGATCGCCAGGAGTTCCGGTACGAGGCATCTTCGCGCGGGTTTCGTCGATGAGATCGCGTGCTGAGACATCGGCTTTGGCGGCCACGAGGAGCCGAACGATTTCGGGATGGCCAGTGGCTGCCGCCCACATCAAAGCAGTCTGTCCGTGCATGGGTTCTTTGGCATTCACGTTGGCGCCTGCGGCAATTAACGCTTTCACGGCATCGGCGTTGCCCGAATGAGCCGCCGTCATGAGCGCCGTTTCTCCTTCGGCAGTCACGGTGTTGGGGTCGGCTCCGGCTTTGAGGAGCATACCAGCCACCGGACCGCTGGCATAGGAGCAAGCCTCGGTGAGCGGGGTGACGCCATAGCGATTGATGGCTCTTGCGTTGGCCCCGGCCTTCAGCAGCATCTCAGCCAGGGCTGCGTCGCCGCGCTGAGCCGCCCAATGGAGGGCGGTGGTTCCGTCAGGCTGCATCGAGTTGGCGCCGACCTTCTGTTTCAGCAGAGACTGGACGGTTACGTTGTCACCGCTGGCAGCTGCATCAGGCAGACGGGTATTGGAGCCAAAGAGAACGACTGCGCTTACCAGCACCCCGAACAGCGATAGATAGACAGAGAGACGCATGCTGCCTAGACGTCGGACAGCATGCCGTTGCTGTCGCCAATCTGATCGACCTTCACATCCACTTTGGCGGCAACGGTGCGGAGTAGATTGCCCATTGGAGTAAGGTCGGGGTATTTCAGATGACGGTTGCCCTGAAGACGACCCGCAGCTCCGCCTGCCAGCATCAGAGGCAGGTTTTCTTTCATGTGCTGATTGCTGTCGCTCATACCGCTGCCGTAAAGGAGCAGAGAGTGATCGAGCAGATTGCCCTGGCCGTCTTTCGAAGAGCGCAATTTGTCGAGGAAGTAAGCGAACTGCTCCATTTCCCAGGTCTGAATTTTCGTGAGTTTTTCCAGCTTCACGGGATCGTTTTGATGGTGAGAAAGCAGGTGATGCGGATCGGAGATGCCGAGGTTGAGGAACGGCCGGTTATTGAGTTCGCGCGTCATGACGAAGGTGGTCACGCGAGTCAGATCGGTACGGTAAGCCAGAACCTGCAGATCGAGCATGAGCCGCACCAGCTCCTGGAAGTTGTCGGGCGCTCCGGCAGGGGCATCGGGAAGATCTTCGCCCGCGCTGTTGCGCTTCTCGGTCAACTGAAGGCGGCGTTCGATTTCGCGAACGTCATCGAGGTAATCGTTCAAAGTTGAACGATCGTTCGGATCGAGCTGATTGCGTAGCTGACTGACTTCGCCGGTGATGGAATCGAGAATACTGCGGTCCTCTTTGAGGTGTTGTTCACGGTCCATGCGGGTGGAGCCTTCGCCCACCATGCGATCGAACAGCACGCGGGGATTGGTTTCCATCGGATTGGGCGTTTTTGCGTTGCGCCAGGAAATGGTGTTTACATATGTGCAACTGAAGCCCACATCGCAGGCGCCAACGAGGCCGGTGCTATCTTCCGTAGCAATTTCGAGCGAAGGAAAGATGGTGTCCTGGCCGATTTGAGCGGCGGCGATCTGATCGATGGAAGGTCCGACGAAAACATCTTCGCCTTCGGTCTTTTTGGGGCGGGCGGAAGTCAGCCAGCCAGAGGCAGCACCGGGATGCCCGGCGCCGGCGAGGACGCCCAGTTCATTGGCCAGACCGGTGACGACCACCATCTGGTCTTTGAATCGATCTACGGGCATGAGGATGCGGGTGGTTTCGAAACCCGAACCTTCTTTGACCGGCGTGTAGTTGCGCATCACCATGCCGTGAGCCGTGTAGATGAAGCCGAAGCGGCGAACGGGATTGGCCGCGGTCTGTGCCAGAGGCGTCTGGGCGGGCACCATCGAATCGAGGAAAGGCAGCGCCAGGGTGACGCCGAGGCCACGCAGGAAGGTGCGTCGTGCCAGGTGCTTTTTGGTGATGAACATGATTTCTCTCGCTTTATCCTAGTTACCCGCCATGGCCATTTTCTGGTCTGGCCCTGACTTCTCTCTCATCTCGAAAGGTGTGCTTTCGACTATAGCTGAAATTATTTCGGAGAACTTGTAGCCCGACGGGGCAGCCTGATGCAGAATGGCGCGAACTGTGGGCTTGTCCTGATAATCGAGCGCGCGACCCAGAGCATAGGCAAGAAGTTTCTCAGTTACGATGCCCGCGAAGATTTCGGGATTGGCGGTCAGAGCGGCCCGCAATCCAACGACTCCTTCGATTTTCCGACCGCTGGGCATCTGACCGGACGAATCGACCGACTTTCCGTCGTCATCCCGGGTGCGATAGCGGCCTACGCCGTCGAAATTTTCCATAGCGAATCCAAGTGGATCCATAATTTTGTGGCAAACCGCGCAGGCCGGGTTGGCCCGATGCTGTTCCATACGCTGCCGCATGGAGAGCTGAATAGCTCCTTCGGCCGGTTCCGGCAGGGCGGGCACGTTAGGCGGTGGAGGAGGCGGCGGAGTGCCCAGAATATTGGTGAGGATGAACTTGCCGCGCAGCACGGGCGAGGTGCGGGTCGCATAGGAAGTGACCACAAGGGTACTGCCTTTACCGAGCAGTCCGAAGCGCGCCGGATCGGTCAGAGTAACGCGGCGGAAGTTGCCGCCCACGATGCCGGGTATTCCGTAATGGCGGGCGAGGCGGTCATTAATGAACGTGTAGTCCGCCGTCAGCAGATCGTTCACTCCGTGATCTTCACGGACGATGCTGGTGAAGAAAAGCTCAGTCTCTTTCTGGAAGCCCTGGCGCAGGTTGTCGTCCCAATCGGGGAAGGTCTGCGGGTCAGGGTTCTGATTCCTCATGTTGCGGAGGTAGAGCCACTGGCCGGCGAAGTTTTTGGTGAGGGCATCCGAGCGCGGATCAGCCAGCATGCGCTTGACCTGAGCTTCGAGCACAGTTTTGTCTTTCAACTTGCCTTGCTGGGCCAGGGTCAGGAGTTGCTCGTCCGGAATGCTGCTCCAGAGGAAGAAAGAAAGGCGCGAGGCGAGGTCGAGGTCCGTGACGCGATAGGCAGTGTTGACCGCGGCGTTGGGTGAATCGGTCTCGAGTCGCAGGACGAATTTGGGGTCGGCCAGAATGCGGCGGAGCGACATCTCAATGCCACTTTCGAACGAGCCTTTGTTGCGGCCCTGCTGGAAGAAAGTCAGCAGGGTTTCCATCTCGCTGTCGGTCACGGGACGGCGATAGGCGCGGGTAGCGAGACCGGAAATAATTTTACGGGCGCAGGGGACTTCATCGGCGGCACTGGCCGGGCGGCAAACGAAGATGCGCCGGCGGCTGACGGTGTCACCACCAGGCTTGCCATCGTAAGGCCCCATGATCTTAAGGCGATCGAGATGGGGATAGCCGAACATATTGAGGATGTCTTCCGTAGTGCGTTCGAAGGGCTGCAGGCGTTCGTCGGAAATGGCATCAGTCTGTTTGATGAAAGCAACGCCGATGGTGTGGACGCCGGCTTTCACGGGCACACGAGCGATGAGGCGGGCGTCGATCTGCGTGGCCGAATCGCCTCCGCTGCGGGAGGAGACAAGAAAATCTTCGGGACCGCCGAATGAACCGAGATAAGCGCGGACGCCGTCGATGGTTACTTCGACCTGATGATGCTCTTCGAGGCCGCGGATGTTATCGAACGCGGTGCGCCATAACATGATGCGGAACTCGTAATTGCCATCCAGCGGGAAGTTGTGTTTCGTGATGAGGCCGCCCTGGGTGCCGAGCGGCAGGCCTTCGATGTGGCCGTTCTGCGAGAGATCGGGCCGCGCGCGATATTCAACCGTGGAGGGCAGAATGGCTTGGTCGCCGACGGCTTCGCGGCTGACGTTCCACGCCGCCGACATGTAGCGCTCGAGGAGTACGGGCGAGAACTTGCCCCCGATATTGTCGAAGCCGGCATTTTCGTCATCGGCTGGGAGCAAGGTAGCGACATCGACGTCGAAGCCGAGCAGGTCGCGGACGGCATTGCCGTATTCCGCGCGGTTCATGCGGTGCGGTTGGAGGTGTCCCGGATTCGGTGTAGCAGCGGCGGCGGTGTCGATCGACATCTCAAAATATTTGATGAGGCTGTCAGCTTCGGCTTTAGAAGGACGCGGGAGACCGGCGGGAGGCATGGCCTCGGCACCGAGTTTGGTGATAACTTTCTCCCAGGTTTCGGCTTCAGCTGCGGGGTGGGCGATGTCTGCTTTATCGAGGATGAGACCAGCGGTTTTCAGCTTATCGTTGTGGCAGGTGACGCAGTACCTGGTGACGAACTGGCGGTGCGGGTCCGGGGCTGACTGAGCCAGCGCAACGGAAGCAATGCCGGCGGTGATCAGGGCGTTTCGAATCAGCGAGCTAACGGCAATCAAAAAAATCTCCACGACTCGTGGACCGAGACTTGACTTTTAGCACTCTTACCTATGTTAAAGAGTGGTCGGGTACGAGTAAAGGATCGGGCTGTATCACGCGGCATGTTCCGCGTCAGTTTTGGTAAAGGGCGGGGCTGGACCCCACCGCGGCGGCTTGTTGCCCACGGCGGCATTTGGATTTTTGGCCATCGCGGCGCTCGGCGGCTCCGCGGCTCGATAAGGCCTTCGGCCGGCTATTTCTTCTCAGTCCTTGAAATGGCTTAGTGTGACCCTTAGTCCTGCCGCTACGGTAGACAGTTGGCTCGCGCTCAAGCGTACGTGATCACTCCCGCTGGCCATCTGGCGAGCAGACTGATCCACGCTGACGATGTCTTTGGCTATCTCACGAGAGACTTGCGAAGTTTCTGAAACTCTCATATTGGAATCGCCAACGCCAGCGGAAGCTTCGGCGATGTTCCTCGAGATATCCCTGGTCACAGTCGATTGTTCCTCTATGGCTGCGGCGATGGAATCCACAATGGCGCTTACCTCGAGTATGATTTTCGAGATCTTTACGATCTCAACGATTCCCCCGGCGGTGGCTGACTGAACCCCTTCGATCTGACCGCGGATATCTTCCGACGCTTTGGCCGCCTGTTGGGCCAGGGTCTTGATTTCAGTGGCGACAACGCAGAAACCCTTTCCAGCGGCTCCGGCGCGCGCCGCTTCGATAGTGGCATTAAGAGCCAGCAAATTTGTTTGCGCCGAAATCTCGGTTATGGTTCCCGTGACTTTTCCGATCTCCTCAGCGGCGAGGCTGAGCCGATCGATCTGGTCCGTAATTCGGTTGATCTGCTCGGTTGCAGCCCCGGTGATCCGGCGCGCTTTCTCGGAGTTCTGAGCGATCTCGCCAATGGTGAGTGTCATTTGGTTTGTGGCCGAAGCTACATGAGCCAGATTTGTGGTAGTTTGTTCCATTCCCGCCGCCACAGAAGTAATGTTTGAACTCATCTCTTCAGCCGCAGCCGCCACGGAGTTGGCCTTATTGGATGCGTTATGCGAGCCGGACGTCATTTGAGTGGAACTGTCCATCAGTTGAGCAGACGACGACGAAAGCACCTCGATACCAGTGGAAATATCACGAATCATTTTCCGAAGCGAAAGTGTCATCGACTGCAGCGCGCGTGCCAGCGTTCCAATTTCGTCGCCGCGCGCCTGAAACTCGGCCGGTGCGTCCTTCGCCAGGTTTCCCCCGGCAATTTGATCTAAATGAGCGACCGTGGCTGCGAGCGGCACCGCGATACCGCGAGTGAGAAGCACTCCGCCAAGAATGCTGCCGGCAGCCGCTAAGAGGCAGCCAGCTATCAGCGCCATTTGGAGACTGCGGGAGGTTTGTTTGCGTCTTTTTTCATTTTCGGCCACTAGTTGCTGCTGCCATTCGGAAGCCTCTTTGGCCTTAGCGCGGAGACTTAGCTTGCCGAGCGGCAGACTGTACTCGGCGGCGGCCTTCTCATACCGTCCGCCGCGTAACTGGGCGAGGATGCTGTTATTGGCGGCGGTCCTCTTCAAAGTGATAGCCGCCATCTCTTCTCCGTGCCGGATCGATTCGGCACTGTTGGCGGCGGCCCGAAACTTTTCCAGCGCCTCGTCACGGCTCTTTCGATAGTCGACCTCTTCTTTTGCCAGTGATTCCGGGACATTCTTCGCTAGGACCATTTTCCCAATGTCGACGCTGATATTGGCCTGTTCACTGGCAATTGTGGCTGCGAGTTGGGACTCTGTGAGCCGGTCGATCGTGTCCTCGGTGAGTTGCCGACTGACGCGAAGCCCCCAAAGTGACAGAGCAGATAAGGCGGCCAGCAGGAGGACGACGCCGCCGAGCACAAGGCTGATTTTTCTGCCGATTCGAATGTTCGATAAAGTGGGCATGTTCATTTGCGTCAAGCAGGAGCGCTAAGGTCTATAAGGTCTAAAGGAGGGCTGGCAGGCCTACCTGAAGGAGTATTGCTGGAACACATAGAAGTACCGCGGATTGATATTTTTGGTGGTTTCAGTAATGAACTCTCCCTTGAAGAAATGGCCGACACCGGCGCCAAAGAGATGCGCGCCGTATTTGTAAGTAACGAACGAATCCAGTTCCTGACCAACGTGTGTTCCTGCAATTCCGGTTTTTGAAGTCGCGATCACGCTCCCCGCACTGTTATAGAGCGAGTCGGCGCGGCTATCGAGGTAATGATCCGAATACATTACGTTCAGGGCGAAGGACTTTGTGATGCCCAAAGTCTCCAGACTTTTCAACGTGCGCAGGTTGCGCCATCCGAACAAATCTTCCTGCCCGAATTTGTCGTGATTGGCGGGCGATAGCTGATCGAAGGTGCCGCTGTTGGTCTGGCCTGGACCGGTGCCGGAAGCTACTTTGTATTCGCCGGAGAAGTCCAGCGATTTACCCAGTACGATAGTTTTGCGGGAAGCTCCGGCAAAACCGGCCCATGCGCGCTGGGTTAAAAGACCAACGTGCCCGGTTTGTCCGATTCCTTCGAAGCTGTAGGCAAATTGAGCGGGTAGCTTACCGTAAAGCCTGCCGCCGAATGTGTCGGTTCCGAGAGTGCCGGCTCCGGTCCAGCCCCCGATCTTGTTCTGCGAGTGCCGAAGCGCGTATGCGTCGACGGATGCGCCACGCCAGATGCCGGTAAAGGTGTCGTACATACCCCAGATTCTTTCGCCGAGATCAGGCGTATTGAATTGGTCGGGCAGAACTTTTACGGGTGAAACCATCAGCACTTCATAGCGAGCCTTCGAAGCACGGTAATACATCCTTCCGACATCGAAGGTCCGTGAGACATTGCTCCATTGGGGCGAGCCGATCAGCCGTGATTCACCGAAGTTGAGCATCTGGCGGCCGAATATTGCCCCGAAGCCGGTTTTCTTTTTGGCGAAAAGCTCGATATAGCCTTCCTGCAGGTCCATGGTGTCGCGCACTGAATTGGGAGCGTTGGCTCCATAAAAGGGCGCGCGAGCATCCTGGCCCATGCCGCTGATAGTGAACCATGGGACGGGAGTGAAATCCGCGCCGATACGTATGCGGCTCAGCATGTCCTGCTGATCTACCGACTTGCCGAAGTTGACGCCGTCTTTCTCCTCCCATCGGGTGCGTTCTTCGAAGGTGAGGTTAAATTCATCATGAGTGGCTTCCTTCAAGGTCTGAGCCAGATTCTGAACCGGGTCCGACTGCGCCTGCGCGGCAGACGGCCCCATCAGCGTGAGCACCAGGGGGGCCAACAACGCCATGAAAACTATATGTTTGCGGGTTTTGGGTCCGGTTTGTGTTCCGGGTTTAGCGGGCCTTGCGGAGAATGGCATTTGCGACATGCCTATTTCTTCGGCTATAAAGCCAAATCCAAATAGGGATGCGCCGATTCTTTTGCGGGACGCCGGCCTGGTTTTGCAGTGCGGAGGCCCTGATTTGTTTTTTAATTCCAGTACAAGCTGACGTTGCCTTTCGCGCTTTACCGATTCAATACCGCCTCGTAATAGGCTTCGTACTGCGGGATGAGTTCAGCGGTAGAAAAGCGGGTCACTGCGGTTTCACGAGCGGCGGCGGCCATTTTCGCGTGCAGGGCGTCATCGGTTATGAGCTGGGTCACGTAACCGGCGAGGGAATCGATGTCGCCCGGCTGAGCCAGAAATCCGTCGACGCCATGGGTGACTAACTCCGGTACGCCGCCGACGCGCGTTGCGACCGGCGGAACACCGCACGCCATGCCTTCGAGTGCGGCCAGACCGAACGATTCCATCTCACTCGGCATGAGCACAACATGCGCGAGGCGGATCAGGCGTTCCACGTGGTCCTGCTTGCCCAGGAAATCTACATCTTCGCGGACGCCGAGGGAGGACGCCAGTCGCTCGGCGGGTCCGCGGTCAGGCCCATCGCCGACCATCAGCAGACGGGCGCGGGTGTGTTTGCGGACTTCAGCAAAAATGCGGATGCAATCGAGCACGCGCTTTACGGGCCGGAAGTTCGAGAGGTGAATCAACAGCTTTTCGGTGCCCCGATTGGGGTCCGGATGGTAGGTGTCGCAATTGACGAAGTTGTGGATGACGCGAATTTCGTTGGGGACGGAGAAGGTGGAGAGTGTGTCGTTGCGCAGATCGTGACTGATGGCGGTGATGCCGTCCGATTGTTCGATAGAGAACTTCGTGATGGCGAAGTAAGAGGGGTCGACACCGACGAGCGTGATATCGGTGCCGTGCAGCGTCGTGATGAAAGGCAGACGGCGGCGCGGCGCGGTCATCTGCTTCGCGAGCAGCGCGGCGATGGAGTGCGGAATCGCATAGTGAACGTGCAGAAGATCGAGCTGATAACTCTCGGCGACTTCAGCCATCTGAGAAGCGAGCGCCAGGCAGTAAGGCGGGTATTGAAAAAGCGGGTAGTTCGAGACCTCGACTTCGTGATAGTGAATTCGCGGCAGACCAGGGTCGAGGCGGATGGGGTTGGCATAAGTAATGAAATGAACGTGATGGCCGCGAGCCGCCAGCTCAAGACCGAGCTCAGTGGCGACGATGCCGCTGCCGCCGTATGTGGGATAGCACGTTATGCCGATTTTCACTTGATGATATAGAGATACAGCATGTGACTGCGTCCTTCGCCATCGTCGGCGATGGTGACGGTCTTTGCAGGCTTCCAGCCACCGATTTCGAAGTCGTGAGCGACGATGCGCGTGCCCTTCTTTAATTGGGGATCGAGCACGGGGCGCACTTTCAGATTGGATTCGGGTAGCAGATAAACCGTGACGACGTTGGCGGACGAGTAATCCTGCTTCAGCATGTCGCCGTGGATGATGCGGGCGGTTTTTTCGAGGCCGAGCTGACGGATCTTTGCTTCGCTTTGAGCAGCGAGGTCGTCATCGAGCTCAACGCCGGTGGCGTCGGCATGATACTTCTGCGCAGCCATGATTACGATCCGGCCATCGCCACTGCCGAGGTCGAACATTTTTTCGCCGGGACGGAGGTCGGCCAGATCGAGCATGTCGGACACGATGGTTTGTGGGGTGGGGTAATACGGTGCGAGAATTTCCGGAGCTTTGTCAGTCTGGCCGGCATTCTGAGCGAGGCAGCCAACTGACATAACAAAAATCAAAGCATAGCGGGAAAACATAGTAACTCCTATCTATTCCATTACCGAGGCCCAGCCGCGGCGCGAAAGATCGAAAAAGATGAAAGCGCCGGCGACGAGAGCGATGCCGATAAAGGCGATCCCTTCCCCATAATCCTTCAGGATGATCTTACCGATTCCAAACAGCGCGCCGTAGATAAGGGCGCAGCCGCAGAGCCAGTCAGCCAGGTTCCAGACGAGGTCGTGCGCGCGGGGAATGTCGGGTGCGAGAGCTGCGATCCGTTCCCATCCAGCGGGGGATGGATGGACGCGGCGGTAAAAGCCGAGCAGCGTGGCGTCGGTCTCGGGAGCGGTGAGAAACGTGACCGAAATCCAGACGACTGTTGTGAACGCCACGGTGATGAGGATAATCCAGGCAAAGTCGAGCGGCTTGTCGCTGTCGAGGTGGAAGACAGTCTGGAGGGCGATGGAGCAGCCGAAAGCCGCGGCCATGGAAGACACTTCGCTCCAGGCGTTGATACGCCACCAGTACCAGCGGAGGATGAGGACGAGGCCGGTGCCGGCGCCGGTGATGATCAGCAGTTTCCATGCACCGGCGATGGAATCCATATAGTGCGTGATGACGGCGGAGATCACGGTCAGCAGAACGGTGGCGACCTGCGAGGCGTGGACATAGTGGCGATCAGGCTGGCCCGGTTGCAGGAAACGGCGGTAGAAATCATTCACGAGATAACTGGCGCCCCAGTTGAGCTGAGTCCCGACGGTCGACATGAAAGCCGCGGCGAAGGCGGCAACCATGAGGCCCCGCAGGTAGGCCGGCAGGTAGTCGATCATGACTTTGATGTAGCCGGTTTCGGGATCGGCCAGGTGAGGGTAAAGAATTACGGACGCCATGCCGACAATTACCCAGGGCCAGGGGCGAAGAGCGTAGTGGGCGATGTTGAACCAGAGGGTGGCAAGCAGTGAATTGCGCTCGTCTTTCGCGCTGAACATACGTTGCGCGACGTAGCCGCCGCCGCCGGGTTCGGCGCCGGGATACCAGGTGGCCCACCAGTTGACGGCGATGTAGACGAAGAACGTCATGGCGGGCATCCAGATCGAATTGAGCTGGGGGACGAAGCTGAGGAACGCGCTGCCTTCGCCGCCGAGTTTCATCTTCATGGCATCGATGCCGCCGACGGCGTGAACCGCGGCAACGGCGAGCACGATCACCATCGTCATTTTGATGGCGAACTGGAAGAGGTCGGTGACGAGGACGCCCCAGAGGCCGGAGAGGGTCGAGACGAATGAAGTGAGGGCGATGATGGCGATGACTATCCAGAGGGCGTTGTCTTTGGAGATGCCGAGCACCAGCATCAGGATCTTGACCATAGCCAGATTTACCCAGCCGAGGATGATGCAGTTCATCACCACACCGAGGTAAATGGAGCGGAAGCCGCGGAGGAAGGCTGCCGGTTTGCCGGAGTAGCGGAGTTCGGCCAGTTCGATATCCGTGGTGACTCCGGAGCGGCGCCAGAGCCGGGCGAAGAGGAACACGGTCAGCATTCCGCTGGCGACCATGTTCCACCAAAGCCAGTTGCCCGCGATGCCGTTGCGCGCTACCAGACCGGTTACGACGAGGGGCGTATCGGCGGCGAAGGTGGTGGCAACCATGGAAGTTCCGGCCAGCCACCACGGGACATTGCGGCCGGACAGGAAGAATTCGCTTATGTTGGAACCCGCACGGCTTTTGTAGTAAAAGCCGATCAAAATATTGAAGAGAAAATACCCGGCGATGATTGACCAATCTATTGCGGTCAGCTTCAGGAGTGGCCTCCCGGTTTTTCGACAATGGGCGTGGAAAAGGCTGTGGAAAAACGGGTGCCGATGTACGTAATCTTCCTAACTGCGACCGGTATCCATCGTGCTGCACTCAATTTAAGCAGGGTATTCTGATCTCGCATATCTGTATGAAACAACTCGGAATTCCTGGTCTAATTGTGTTTCATTTGTATTGCTAAACCCATACAGGCTCGGGAGATTGCGAACTGCGGCACAGGGCGCAACTCTCTTTATCGGCGTAGTAGCTGGCGTCGAAGCGGGCGAGATATTTAATCGGCAAGCCTCCGAAGTCCGCGGTGTGTGGGGTGGGCTGGTAAATTACGACGGCGAGTGCCAGAACTCTGGCCCCGTAGCTTTCGAGAAGAGCCTTCATTTCGGTGAGCTTGGTGCCGGAACGGAGGATGTCGTCGACTAGTATGACGGGCTCACCGGGGTTGGGGGCGATGTATTGGCGAAAGCGCAGAGGGTGCTGTTCGTCTTCCCGTTCGGCCCAATAAACCTGCTTTGCCTGCAGAGCTTCGCAGACTCCATAGGCTACCGGTAGACCGCCGGTGGCGGGAGCCACAATGGACAATTCGGGAATGAGGGCGCGAATTTCGGGATCGGCGCGCAGGTGCCGGCTCAGAGCGACGCTAAGCATCTTCGCCTGCTGATAGTGGCGCATGGCGACGGGAATCTGCAGGTATTCGTCGGAGTGGAGGCCATTCGGATAGATGAAGTGGCCCTGGCGTAGAGCGCCGGTATCGCGCAGGATGCGGAGCATCTCATCGTGGGTAGGAAGAAGGTGCATAAGCCCGCCCACCAGCATACGGGTAAAATCCTCCGATGGCGAGTGCTTTGGTTTGCTAGAATCGGAACTTCGGGCGCGTAGCTCAACTGGCAGAGCAACTGACTCTTAATCAGTAGGTTGTAGGTTCGATTCCTACCGCGCTCACCACTGTTTTCAATCACTTGCAGATCACTGAATCAGAGTGATCTGCGCCACTACAGGGACTATCACAGGGACTGCCTCTGAAAGTCCGGTTTACTCCCGAGACAACTCCCGGAGCCATGGCGATCTTTTTCGCGGAAGTTGGCGCCCATCTAACTGCGGATGCTTCGTCCGAATTCAGGCGAGCTTTTTTACCAACCCGGCAGCGCAGACAGTTTTGGCGGCAGCCCCTCGAAACCCGAGATCCCACGCACGATCTTTCGAGGACAGACCCGCCGGTTATACGGCAGCCCGCGACGCATGGGTATCATGTTAACCAGTGCTGAATGCGGAGCTCAGATCGGCGGTTCGAGTCCGCGCTGTGTCCGAATCCAGTTTGTGAGCAGATGGTTTTGTGAGCCCGGATCAGCATGAGGAACAACGAAGACTGGATGTCAGGTTTGCCGGCGGGCTTGCCTGGACAGCCGGAGCCAAATGGGCGACTCAAATTCTTACCTGGGGGTCCACGGTTGCCGTCGCCCGGATTCTCTTCCCGGCCGACGTAGGAATCGCGGAAATCGCAGGTATTTTTACCAGCATCACAGGTGTCCTGGCTGAGTTTGGAATCGGGACTGCGGTACTCCACATGCCGGAGCTTGATCGCAAGACACTGGGGCAGTTGCACCTGTTCTCGATGCTCTTGTGCACCGGGATTTTTTTTCTGTCTGTACTGGCTTCCCCCTTGCTCGCTTTGTTTTTCCGGAGCGACCATGTCCTGTTTTTTGCCGCCAACAACATTGGTTTCCTGGTTACGGGAATTCAGGCAGTGCCGTTCGGTCTGTTGCAGCGCGACATGGATTACAGGAGGCTTTCACTGCTGGATGCTCTGACAGTTTTCGTGCAGTCGATCGTGACTGTTCTGGCGGCATTAGCGGGGTGGAAGTTCTGGTCATTATGGGCTGGCGGTTTTGCGGGGAAGATAGCGGCCACGGTCCTGATGTGTTACTGGAAGCCGGTAAGTTTCGCGTGGCCCCGGTGGGCGGACATTCGAAGACCTGTCGAAATGGGGCGTCACGTTGCCGTTAGCCGCGTTACGTCGGCCGCGTGTGGAATGGCGGATTCAATTATTGTCGGCCGGTTCCTGGGCGAGTCGGCACTGGGAACCTACCGCATGGCGATGAATCTGGCGAGTGCTCCGGCCGAAAAGATCAGCAGTTTGATCATGCGGACCGCATCGCCATTGTTTGCCAATGTGATGGACGACGTGCCCCTCGTCCGGCGCTACTATCTGATCATCGCCGAGTTCCTCAGTCTTTCCGTGATGCCTCTGATGCTGGGTCTGGTGATCGTGGCGCCGCAGGCGGTCCAGGTCGTATTAGGGCCCAAGTGGATCGCGGCCACGGCGCCCCTGCAATGGCTGGGGCTTTTCATGATCGTGCGCGTGCTGGGTGTTCTGGCGGAGCAGGTCCTCGTCTCCCAGCGCTTAACCCGATTCACCATGCGGATCTCCATCGTGAATTTCGCGGTCATGATCACGGCTTTTATAGTTGCCGCTCGGTGGAAAGGCCCGAACGGGGTGGCGGCGGCGTGGATCCTGTTATCTCCGATCACCGTTCTTCCGCTTTTGATCATCCTTTTGCGCAATATACACTTACCGGTCCGCCGGTATGCCGCCGCGCTGCTGCCGGCGGTCGCCGGCTCGGCCGTCATGTGTCTCGCATTGTGGGTACTCAACCGCCAGTTGTCATCTCTGCGCTTGTCCCCGCAACTTAGTCTTCCTCTGGAGGTGGCCGCGGGCGGGCTGGTGTATGCGGGTTTCATCCTTTCGTTATTCCGGGGGCGAATCGTGCGCTATACGACCTTTCTTTCGACTCTCAGAAAAGGCAAAGAAAAACCCATGCAGGCTGTTCCATAAGAGATCCATAATGACATTACTAAAGAACGCCCTGCAGCGGGCACTTGGGAAATTCGGCTTCAAACTCGCACATTTGCCGACGGGCAGATCGGAATACGACTATGTCTACCCTTTCGCGAATTATGCGCCCTGGAATTCGGATTCCGGGTTCTTAGCCGCATATAAATCGATTCGGCCCAATACGCTTGTCGATATCTATCGTTGTTGGGAACTTTGGGAACTCTGCGGCCAGACAGAAAAACTGGGTGGCGGAATAATCGAGGTCGGCGTCTGGCGAGGGGGAACCGGTGCTTTGATGGCAAAGCGGGCTCAACTTGCGGAAACGAAAGATCCTGTCTATTTGTGCGAT
>Ga0302319_10001036_pt1 | contig 62358 bp, 62 predicted proteins | sample Bog_T0_2_FD_203319 | JGI IMG/M metagenome (GOLD analysis project Ga0302319, IMG submission 203319) | Peat permafrost microbial communities from Stordalen Mire near Abisko, Sweden - Bog_T0_2 | ecosystem: Environmental > Terrestrial > Soil > Wetlands > Peat | place: Sweden: Abisko, Stordalen Mire...
GGAAGCATCCCCGCGAGTTGGGCGCTATGGAAGTTGTAGCGTTCCTCAATCATCTGGCCAACGCGGAACATGTGGCGGCGGCCACGCAGAATCAAGCGTTAAATGCGTTGTTAGGAGATGGGAGATGGGAGATAGGAGAGCCTCCTCACGTTGTTTTCCCCGCGAAGAATTAAAAGGCGGCCTCCGTTTCCAGGGGCCGCTTGCATTTTTTGGCGGGGCGCACACTCCGTGCGCGCCGTTCGGCGGGCAGGGGACTCTGCCCGCCCTACCGTTTAATTATTTCACGCCTGGACGGCGATGCTGACGTTCTGGCTCCAGACGCCCACGCGGGCGTCGGCTACCTGATAGATGGCGCGGTAGGTCCAGACGATCTTGGTGGCGGGGAAGGGCTGCGTATCGGTGTAGCCGGGCGTGGTGTCCATGGTCAGGAGGTTGAAACCCTTTCCGTCGTTGCGGTCCACCTGGATTTCGCAGGCGTCCAGAAAGGCCCCGTAACCGCTCCAGCCCCATTTGACCTGTACCTGTCCGCCGACGATGCTGACGGTGAAGACGGGTTGGAGGGTGGTGTAATCGGGGCCGGGCTGCACGCTGCCGGTGATGCCGAGGGTGGCGGCGTCCTTGTCCGAGCATTGGCCGCTGTTCTTGATGTCCTGCACCTGCGCAAAGATGCGGTTGAGTGCGCCGGTGTTGACGGGGGCGGCGCCGGTGGGCAGGGTGGGGGCGACAAAGACGGGCAGCACCATCAGGGCGGTGCCGTCGCCGGTCTGGGCCTCGGCCATGGTGTTGGTGCCGGTCTGCGACCAGTTGCGCGTGGCCGGCAGCCAGGCTTGCAGGAGATAGGCCAGCCAGAGGCAGTCTGCCACGATGGACTTGATTTCAGCCGGGGTCAGCCCCAGGCCAGGCCCGAGCACCTGAATTTCGTTGGCATAGTTCGTCAGCCAGATGATTTGGTCGGCCTGACCTGATGGGTAATAGTTGTTTCTTTTCATATTGTGATATGTCTGTTGTTTTTGGTTTTGATGTTTGTTTGTGCGGTTATTTACCTGCGGTATTCGTCCAAACTGGTTCCGGCTGCCAAACTGCCGGTTCTGCCCCAAAAGGGGCAAAATGGCGGTGTCGGGCGGCTGGAACCGGGGATTTGGGCGAAAATGGCTCGTTTTTGACGAAAAGGGGCGGAAACCCAATGGTTGGGGGTGCGCCCCCAATCGTCCGGGGTGCAAACCCAATCATTGGGGGTGCAAAAGTAACGGTTGGGTTCGCTTCCCCAGCGGCTGGGTTTGCTTCCCCAGCGGTTGGGTTTGCTTCCCCAACGGTTGGGTTTGCCTCCCCAGCGGCTGGGTTTGCTTCCCCAGCGGCAGGTTTTTCAGTCCCGGTGCCGGCTGCGGCACGTGCCGGGCTGGTCAAACCGGTGACGCCGCACACGCTGCGGCATTCGTTTGCGCCGCACCTGTTGGAAAATGGCCATGATATTCGGACGGTGCAGGATTTGCTCGGGCACAAGGGAGATGGGAGATGGGAGTTGGGAGATGGGAGATCGAGGGTGTTGCGCCGGTACTTTCGGAACCAGTCTCGTTACCTCGACTCTTACAGGCGAGCTGTAATTTCGAAAACGAGTAGGAGGAACACTCGACATTCAACAACCGGCTTATCCCAAGAGTTTCATGACGGCGGCCACGGCGTCGCCGGCCTTGATAGCCTGTAATGCGCCGCCGCGCGGCTTGAGTTCCACTTCGCCCTTGGCCAGCGATTTTTCGCCAATGCCGATGCGAATGGGAAAGCCGACAAGTTCGGAGTCCTTGAATTTCACGCCGGGGCGTTCGTCGCGGTCGTCCAGTATGACGTCCACGCCGCGCGCGGTCAGGTCCGCGTAAATTTTCTCCGCGAGTTTCATCACCGCGCCGTCCGACGCCACGCCGAGCGGCGTGATGCAAACGGTGTAGGGCGCGACGCTCACGGGCCAGATGATGCCGTCCTTGTCGTTGCTCTGCTCGATGACGGCCTGCAAGGTGCGGGTGACGCCGATGCCGTAGCAGCCCATGACAGCGGGCTTGCGCGCGCCGGCCTCGTCGAGGAAGGTGGCGCCGAGTTTCTCGCTGTATTTGGTGCCGAGCTTGAAGACGTGGCCGACTTCGATAGCGCGGCGAATTTTCAGGGGCTTGGCGCATTTCGCGCAGGGTTCGCCGGCGGTGACGGTGCGCAGATCGAACCACTGGGTGACCTTGATGTCGCGTTCGATGGAGACGTTCTTGAAATGGAAGCCGTCTTCGTTGGCGCCGGTGGTCATATCGTTGGCGCCGCGCAGGCGTTCGTCGGCGAAGATTCTAATATTGTCTCCATTTTGGCTCGTTCTTGCCCCCAAACGAGCTTTCCGAATCTCATCTGAATAGCATTCAAAATTCAAACGAACGGCACCAAGACTTCCCGGTTTTGCCCCAAGGAAGACAACGCATTCTTCCGGCGTGGCGGGCCGCGCCGCAACCGCGCCGGTGCGGGCCATGAACTTGGTCTCGTTCAACTGGTCGTCGCCGCGAATCAGGATGATGACGGGCTTGCTGTCAGCGATGTAAACGAGGGTCTTGATCTGGCGATTGGCGGGAACTTTGTAAGGTTCCTTGCTCAAGGCTTCGATGGTGACGACGCCGGGGGTGGGGAATTTCTCGATGGCGGGGCCGACTTCGCGCGCGGCGGTTTTGGGGATGCCGCTGGCGGCTTTCTCGATGTTCGCGGCGTAACCGCAGGCTTCGCAGTAAACGACCTCGTTCTCGCCGGTCTCGGCGGGGACCATGAATTCGTGGGAGTGGCTGCCGCCGATGACGCCGGTGTCGGCCTCGACGGGAAACGCCTTGAGTCCGCAGCGGGCGAAGATGCGGGCATAGGCTTCGTACATTTTCTGGTAGCACGCCTGCGCCGCCTCGTCGGTCACGTCAAAGCTGTAGGCGTCTTTCATGATGAATTCCTTGGCGCGCATGAGGCCGAAGCGCGGGCGGATTTCATCGCGGAATTTGACGCTGACCTGGTAGAAGTTTTTGGGCAACTGGCGGTAGGAATTGATTTCGTTGGCGGCGATGGTGGTGATGACTTCCTCGGCGGTGGGGCTGAGGATCCATTCGCGGTTGCCGCTGTCCCTGACCTTGAAGAGGACGTTGCTGGCGGTTTCGTAGCGGCCGCTTTGCTGCCAGATCTCCGGCGGCTGGAGGGCGGGCATGAGCAGTTCGAGCGCGCCGGCGCGGTCCATTTCCTCGCGGATGATCTGCTCGACCTTGCGGAGCGCGCGCAGGCCGAGCGGGAGGAAGGTATAGACGCCGCCGGCGAGCTTGCGGATAAGCCCGGCGCGGAGCAGGAGTTTGTGGGAAACGATTTCCGCGTCAGCCGGGGCTTCGCGGAGGGTCGGAATAAAGGCGTTGGTCCACTTCATGTGGCGGAAAGATTAACCACAAAGGCGCGCCGGAACGAAGAATTTTATTTTGCAATCCGACTGGCTGAAGCCGGTCAATGGCTTTCGCGCGCGATGATTTCCCGCATGGCCTGCACGTCCAGCTTGTCCTTGTCGCGCCAGGAATCCTGTTTGAGAAAAATCAAATCTTCGGGAGCGAGATACGGGATGCGGACACCGCCGGTTTCCAGATGCCGCAGGCGCGGGCGAAAGTCATCGAGCGATTTGCCGCGCATCGCAACAAACATATCGAGGGCGAAATCTTCAATCAGGCGAATGGCGCCGGCTTCGATGGCAAAGTCCTCGCTTTTGAGTTCGCGCGCCCAACCTTCGCCCCACTGTTGGAGGCACTCGAGAAGCTTGCGGACATTTTCCGGGGCGGGATTAACGATTATGTCCACGTCTTCAGTTGCCCGGACAAAGCCGTTCAAAGAAACCGCCACGCCGCCGACAACCGCAAAATCAACCCCGTTGCGAACGAGGGCGACCAACAGTTTTTCGTACGGGAAAAAGTTCTCCGGCTGGGAATTCATTTTTGGCGAACTTGAAGATAAAAGCGTTGAGTTGCTCCAATCGGACCAACTGGTTGCTAGTAGTCGGAAAACGACCGACCACTTTATGGACCGGCTGCTGCATCGGTTCAATTTCCGCTTTCATCACCGCCAACTTAATCCTGTCAGAGGCGGATGGTCAACTCCAAGCCGCGGAGAATTTCCGTGCCAGCCGGATGTCCGGGGATTTCCACAGAAGGCAACAAAGGAAACCAAGGGGGAAAAGCCTTCGTTTATACCTCGCCGGGTGATCAATTTGATTGAATCCTTGATTTGATCCATTTTCCAGATGGAGTGAGATCGGCATCCCGCCAGGGGCCGTCGAGCTTCGCCGCCAACTGGAGCGCGGCACTGGCTTCGTCCGCATTGCTGAGCGATCAACTGGTCCAACTGAACTGGTGTTCCTTCATCCAATCAACCCATTTTTGCGCCTCGTCGAGATCAAGTGCGCCCTTCCCGGTGTGATCGGTCAGGCCCCCATTCGGAAACGAATTCAATACCGGATTTTGTCCGGCTTCTGTTTCCAATCGGCAAAAACTTTCAACGCGTCCCGGCGAAGGAGTTGTTTCATTGGCAGCTTGCGGCGTGAAACCGGACGGGTCAATTCGCGGTAGATTAAATCGTCATCAAACCCGGCCGCCGCCGCGTCGCGCCTCGTGCCGGCGTAATAAATTTTCCGCAGCCGCGCCCAATAACCCGCCGCCAGACACATCGGACACGGCTCGCAACTGGCGTAAAGCTCGCAATCGTCCAACTGGAACGTCTTGAGCCGGCGGCAGGCTTCGCGGACGGCCATGACTTCCGCGTGCGCCGTCGGGTCATTCGTGGAGGTAACCTGGTTCCAGCCGCGCCCGACAATTTTGCCGCGCCGGACGACGACCGCGCCGAAGGGTCCGCCGTGATCACCGTGCATTTTTTGGAGCGAGAGCCGGATGGCTTCGCGCATGAATTGTGTTTTCATTGGAAAAGTTTCGCGGCATTTTCCGAACACGGCAAAAGCCTGCCGCTTCGCAGAAGATTTATCAGCCGGCCCTTCACCCATTTTCGCAGCCCGTAAATCGTGGCAAACGTGAAATCCGGCGCCGCCCCGCCCTGCCCGCCCACCAGTTCCGCGCCGCGCCGCACGTTGTCCAGCATCCACGCCGGCAGCCGCGCGTGATACGGATTGCGCCGCACCTCGCCGACATGACACGACAATGCCGCCACGAGGTCGCCCGCATCCTTCACGCTCGATTCGACGAGCAGATTGGGATCCGTCATTTGGCCCCAAAATTCCGTTTCAACGACATGACATTTGAAACCGGCGGGCAAGGTTTTGAGCGCGTCCAGAACCAGAAGATGCGTACCGATGTGTGTCGGATGCAGGTCGTTTTCGTGTGGAACAAAAATCACGCGCGGCTGATGTGCGTCGAGAATTGCCGCAATGGTCTTGACCGCCCGCTTCCAGTGCGCCCGGTTTTTCCGGCGCGCAGCCGGGTTGACGTTGTCCAGACTCGCGGAAACCAGGGCGTAGCCAAGGAAAGCACAGGCGTTTTTCGATTCGCGGAGACGCGCCGCCCGACGGTCCTTTTTGCCGCCCATGGTGACAGCCACGTTGATGACGTTCCATTTTGCCTCGCGCAACAGCCGCAATGCCAGTCCGCCAACAATGCACTCGTCGTCCGGATGCGGCGAGAATATCAATACTTTCGGGGCGTGGTCCGGAGCCTTGTGCTGGAGCGAAAATTTCCGGGGACAGCCCGGCGGCAGCTTTTTCCCGCATTGGAAAAGCTGGGCGTATTCCGAGACAAATTGTCTAAAAGGATTGGTCCTACGTTTCATCCGTGATTCAAGCATCCGGTTTATGGCTGCCGAAAAGCAATCGTAAACTGTTCATCACCACGACCACGGTGCTGCCTTCATGGCCGACCACGCCGATCGTCAACGGAATTTTTCCGAGCAGCGCGAACGAAACCAACACCACCACCGTGCCGAGCGAAACGACCAGATTCTGGCGGATGATGAGGCGCGCGCGCTGGCTCAGGCGAAACGCGGCGAGAAAATTTTCCAACCGGTCGTGCATCAGCACCACATCGGCCTGCTCCAAAGCGGCGTCCGACCCGCGCGCGCCCATCGCCACGCCAATGTGCGCGGCGGCCAGGCTTGGCGCGTCGTTCACACCATCGCCGATCATGGCGACCTTCCTCCCCTGCCCGCTCAATTCAGTGATGGCCGCCACTTTTTGCTCCGGCTTTAATTCACCGCGCACGTCATCCAATTTCAATTCCGCGCGCAAATATTCCGCGGTCGCCTTGCGGTCGCCGGTCAAAACCACGGTGCGCAAGCCTTCGCTGCGCAAGGCTTCCACCACCGCCGAGGACTGCGGACGGATGTCGTCGCGCAGGATGACGCGGCCCAGCAAATCGCCCGCCTCAATCCAGACCTCGGAGAAACCGGCATCCACGGGAGCGCCGGCCTCCGAATCGGCGCCGGGCCCGACTGGATTTGAAGCGGCATCCCGCCGTGCTGGAAACCGGCGCTCCAAAACCCAATCACGTCCGCCGAGCGAACAAATGCCCCCATTCCATTGCGCGCGCAAACCCTGCCCCGTCACCGATTCAAACTGCTCCAAAACAACCGGCTCAAGCTGCTGTTGTTTGCCGTGGCGGGTGATGGCGCGGGCGAGCGGGTGCGTGGAAAGTTTTTCGAGCGAGTAAGCCAGCCGGGCAATTTCAGCTTCGCGGCCCGGCGGAAAACTTTCGACTTTTTCGACCCGCAATTCGCCGGTGGTGAGCGTGCCGGTCTTGTCAAGTGCCACGACGTTGACCTCGGCAAGTTTCTCCACCGCCGCGCCGCCGCGGAACAGGATGCCATGGCGCGCGCCCCAGGCGATGGCTGCCAGCACGGCGGACGGGATGGAAAGGACGAGCGCGCACGGCGAGGCGACGACGAGCAGTGTCATGGTGCGATAAAACGCGCTGCGTGATTCGATGGCGGATTCGAACGGCGCAAGCTGGAAGCCAAGCCACCAGACGAAAAACATGACGACCGAAAGTCCCAGGATGGCGTAAGTGTAGTAAGTGCTGAATTGATCAGTGAACCGTTGAGCGGGCGCTTTGCGTTGCTGCGCGTCCTTGATGAGCGTGATGATTTTTTGCAGCGAACTTTCGGCCGCGGCCCGCGTGACCATGACTTCGACCGCACCCCAGAGATTGATGGTGCCGGCCAGCGTGGTGTCGCCGATGTTTTTCCCGACGGGCGTGGCTTCGCCGGTGAGGTTGGACTCATCGGCAGCGGTGCTGCCTTTGGTGATTTCCGCGTCCACTGGAAATTGCGCACCGGGCTTGATGAGCAGGCGCATGCCGGGCCGGAGTTGCTCCACCTTGACCTCGCGTTCGTTGCCCTGGGCATCAATCGCCGTGGCAACTTTAGGCGCGTCGCGAAAGAGCGAGCGGATTTCCTTCTGCGTCCGGCCGAGCGCGTAATGTTCGAGCGCGCCGGAAAATGAAAACAGGAACAGCAACGTAGCTCCCTCGCCCCACGCACCGATGGAGGCAGCCCCGCCAGCAACAGCAAGCATAAGAAAATGCACATCAATCGTGCGCTTTTGAAGCCGTTCCCAGACTTCCACCGCCGGATAATAACCACCTGCAAGATAAGCAAAAACGTAAGCCGCCACCGACCCATGGCCGGTCAGTAGAAAACGCGCGGCCAGGCCGAGAACGCCGCAAAGCATCGCGGCGGCAAGCTGCGCTTTCCACTCGTTGATATGCTCGTCAATGTGCTCGGCGCTTTCAAGAAACTCGACGTCGCGCTGGACGACCTTGGGAAAAGGGATGTCGCGCCAGCGCCAGAATTTCGGCGCGGTCGGACAAGTCATGCGGGCGATGGTGGTGGTCGGGCCGTCGTTTTGGATGGTAATTTTATTTTGCTCGGCTTCGGACAATGGCAGGTGGCAGGAGAGGCAATCACCCCGGCCGCTGAGCAACGAGCACACGTGGCCGGCGTCGGCGGCCTGGGCTTCCTGAAATTTGACCGTGATGCGTTCGGTCAGCCGGCCAACATCCGTGCGGCCCAGCGTGGCGACGGAAATTTTTTGTTGCGCACGGTCAATGGTCACCGCTTCGAGCGCCGGCTCCTCGGCGAGCGTATCCACAACCGAGCGCGCGAGGCATTGCAAGGCCTCGGGGCCGGGTTCGGAATGTTTTTCAGACGATGAACGCATGTCTTTAACCACTGTTAGCATATCGCCGGACACGGTGCGAAAGCAAATGTGTAGTAATAAACAGACGGGCTGCGGTGCTGGTGTGTTGCTGGTCACGACAGTGGCATTGACCGGACTTCGGAAGGCGGTCGGGTTACACCCCATAGCAGAGAATCGGTTCAGACCGTAGCTTGTGTGTCGTAATGCCAAACGTCAAAACCCTTTGGCAGCGAATCAAAACAAAAAAAACCGGAAAATTTATGAAAAGCAAAAATGTACGGACGCTACTATTGCTGGTGATCACAAGTATGATCGTCGTTTTAAACAGCCCAGGACAAACCATTGCATCAGGCCCTCCTTCTGTGCAACCGGCCAAGTCCACGCCGACCAAACACACACCAGCCAAATCCTCGCCGGCCAAACACGCACCAGCCAATACGGCGCCAACCCAACCTATGCCGATAGGGCCCGAGCCTGTGCCGACCCAACCCGTGCCGACCCAGCCTGTGCCGACCCAACCCGTACCAACTGCACCTTTGCCAATGCAGCCATTGCCAACCCAACCAATTCTGCCGATCGGCCCCGAGCCAGTACCGGCCCAACCCGTGCCGACCCAGTCTGTGCCGACCCAACCCGTGCCAACTGCATCTTTGCCAATACAGCCATTGCCAACCCAACCAATTCTGCCGATCGGCCCCGAGCCAGTACCGACCCAACCCGTGCCGACCCAACGCGTGCCAACTGCACCTTTGCCAACGCAGCCATTGCCGACCCAACCTATTCTGCCGATCGGCCCCGAGCCAGTACCGACCCAACCCGTGCCCAATCAGTCACCCATTCTTACTAATTGATCAGTCCCGCTGAACCAAGCTTCGAATTGCGGTAGGGTTACACCCCATAGCAATGGATCGGCCCGACTTGTAGTTTGTAAGCCGAAAGACTGAATGGCAGAACAAGTTGGCGGCCATCGAACACAAACGACAACCAACCGGAAAATTTATGAAAAGTAATAAAGTGCGGATGCTGCTGTTGCTAACGACCATGAGCATGATCGTTGTTATGAATGTTTCGGGACAAACTCTTAAACCGGTCCAGCCTCCCATGCTGCCGGCACAACCTGCCCCGACACAGCCCATGCCAACGAAACCTATTCCGGCAATGCCCGCGCCGGGGATACCGAACCCTACACAGCCGGCGCCGACTCTGCCAGCACAACCAGTTCTGCCAGCACAACCCGGGTCGTCCAGCACCAACCATCCGGCTGTGTTCGGTAATCATATGGCTTAATTCTTTATCATCCTTTTCAACACTCAAAAAAACTAAATATGAAAGACCCAGTCTATAAACTCATCGAGCTCACCGGCACCTCCACCGTTTCCATTGAGGATGCCGTTGACAAGGCCATTCAACGCGCGCACAAAACCATCAAGAACCTGTGCTGGTTTCAGGTGGTCGAAACGCGCGGCAACATCGCCAAGGGAAAGGTGCATCACTGGCAGGTGACCATCAAAGTTGGTTTCACCGTGGAAGGCTAAATGCATGCGGGCCATTGGCTCACATGGAAACAACCAAACGCGGCCGGGTATAAACCCGGCTATCAACCAAAAAAATATTATGACCAAAGAAAACACCACCGCAGAATTGAATATTACCCGCGAAGAGATGATCCAACTGTTGAACGAGGATCTGGCGGGCGAATACCAGGCGATAATTGCCTACACCGTGTACAGCCAGGTGCTCAAGGGCGCCGCGTACACCGACATTGCGCGGGAGTTGGAAGCGCATGCCGGCGAAGAACTGGCGCATGCCATAAAAATTGCCAAACAGATTGATTATCTGGGCGGCATGCCGGGCGTGACGCCCAAGCCGGTCAAAACTTCCAATGACCCGGTCGAAATGCTGCGCGCGGATCTGGAGAATGAACGCACAACGGTGGGGCGTTATCGTGAGCGCATCCGCCAGGCCGAGGCGATGGGGGAATTTGCGCTAAGCGAGACCTTGCGCGCCATCATCGTGCAGGAACAGGAGCATGAAATTGATTTGAGCTCCGCGCTGGACATCAATGTGCCTTCCGCCAAAGAGCCTGCAAATCAAACAAATGACCACAACCGGGTAAAGGAACACCATGCCTCAAGGTGATAAATCCAGTTATACCGACAAGCAGAAACGCCAGGCGGCTCATATCGAAAAAGGCTACGAGGAAAAAGGTGTTGGCACGAAAACCGCGGAAGCGCGGGCTTGGGCCACCGTGAATAAACTCACCGGTGGCGGCAGAAAGAGCGGGTCCGGGAGAAACCAGAATTGATTTTGGAATTATGCCGGTCTTAACCGCCAAAGAGGTCAAGCTTCGCTTAAAAGCCATTCCGGATTGGTCGAAACGCGCGCAAACCATTGGCCGCACCTTCAAGTTTGAGGGATTCCTGATGAGCATCGCTTTTGTGCGGCGAATCGCCAAACGCGCTCAGAAAATCAATCATCATCCGGATATTGATATTCGTTTTGACCAGGTGACGTTGACGCTCACCTCGCATGACGAAGGTGGAATCACCGAAAAAGATTTCATCCTGGCCCGGCTGTGTGATGACGTCTTCTCCAGGTTTTGGCGTCCTGATTAACGCGAATTCCATCCCAAACCATGAAGGCTTGAGCGTCACGAAAACACAGACAACAATTATGAATATAAAAATAGCAGCGACAGATCATCCCATCTTGCAAATTCTCGCGGAACGGTGGAGTCCCTACGGCTTCGAAGACCGGCCGGTGTTGGCGGCAGACCTCCGTTCGCTGTTTGAGGCGGCGCGCTGGGCGGCGTCCTCCTACAACGAACAGCCTTGGAACTATCTGGTGGCGACCAGGGAAGACTCCCAGGAATTCGCACGACTTCTTTCCTGTCTTGTGGAAGCAAACCAGGCGTGGGCCAAGGCCGCTCCGGTGCTGGTCCTGGGCGTCGTCAATCTGCGATTCGCAAAGAACAACCAGGATAATCGGGCTGCCGTACACGACTTGGGTCTGGCCGCCGGGAATCTCTCGGCGGAGGCAACTGCGCGAGGCCTCTCGGTCCATCAGATGATCGGCATCCTCCCTGACAAAGCACGGGAGGTTTACCGGATACCGGAGCATTTCGAGGCGTGGACGGCCATGGCCATCGGATACAAAGCCGACCCGGCCAAACTGCCGGATGCTCTGAAAGAGCGCGACCTGACGCTCCGGCAACGAAAGCCCTTGAGCAAGTTCGTGTTCACCGGCCATTGGGGACAACCGTCCCCGCTCGGGCTAAAACGTGACACCTGACAGCGCGTACCGGAGCCAGCTTGATCTCCAATTAAGATATAATGGAATCTGCCAACGGATTCACATATTGAGCCTGACCGAATCAACGCGTGCGCTCAAACGCCATGCGCCAAAACCAGTCGTTGCGGGCGGCAAGTGCGACCAGCGGATTTTGCAGCGCAGGCGTGAGGAGGATTCGTTGCAGCCATTTTGCCCACGCAAGACGACGCGCAAAACTGGCGTCACAATCGCGGGCGATTTTTTGGCGGCCTTCGTTCCACGATAATTCGCCCCGGCTCCATGCGGCGAGCGGCGCAATCGCCAGTTCCGCCGACTCGAAAGCCATGGACATGCCGTTGCCAGTGACGGGCGGAATCATGGTGATGGCATCACCCACGCAAATCTCGGCGCGCGCGGCGGCCTGCTCCGGTTGCAGGGAAAGTCCAGCTACGGCGCAAAAGGAATCTTCATCGAACTCCGCGCTGGCAAACCGCCGGCGCAACGGCGAACCGGGCTGGCCGCAGAGCAGGTCACGCCAGTTTTTTGATTCCCCGTTTTCGTCCGCGCGTTTGCGAAACAGGCCGCAAACATTCACCTCACCGCCATTAATTTTACAAAGGCCGACATAACCGAGCGGCGAAATGTGCATTTCCAAATCGGCGGCCAGCACGACTTTGCGCGCGTGAATTTTCAACCCAAACCAGCGCGCGCCCTTTCCTTCGGTTCGCGCGCGCCGACCCGTGGCGCGGACGATGCCCTGGTCGAAATCCCTGGCGAATCGTTTGCCATCGAACAATTCACCGCCGAGTTCGCGGAATTTTTTCGCCAGCGCAGCGTCCAGCACAAAGCGCGAAAGGCAGATGGCCGCCAACGGCAACGGACGCGGCGCGGTTGCCTTGGTGGCCGAAAAAAAAGCGGCGCTCTGCGCGCTGACGGCACCGGTTTGGTCGAGCAATTCACGCAGGCCGAGCCGCGCGAGCGCGGCCTGGCCGCGGCCACTGATGAATTCGCCGCAGACGCGATGGCGAGGATAATGCCCCGCCTCGTGAATCATCACCGGCACATTGCATCGCCGCAGTCCGATGCCGAGCACCAAACCGGCGAGGCCGCCGCCGACAATCGTGATGGGTTTTGCCCCGGCCATGACTCAACTGATTTTCCGCGCAATGAAGAGATGGCTGAAGGCTCCCACGCGGTGTTCCGCCAGCTGCCAGTTTTGTTTGTCCGGCCAGAATGCGGAAAGTTCGTGGCCGGAAAAACCCGCGCGCACGCTGGCCACGGCATCATGACGTGTGACCTCATTGCAACCAATCGCCCACAACAACCGGCTGCAAAACAGCACCCATGACGCGCGCCGTGGTTCAATGGCAATGAATAATTTTGCTCGTTGCGAAATCAATTGAAGCAATTCCACAAGCCGCGCACCCTCGAAATGGTGCAAAAATAAATTGGCGATAACGACCCCGCTTGCGGGTGATGTTTGTGACCAGTCAAAAACGTCGGCAACGACGGTTTCCGCGTGCCAGCCGAGATTGGCAAAGGCGGCGAGCGTTGCCGGCGTCACGTTTTGTTGGCGGTCAAGCAGTATGGCGTTCACGTCTGGCCAGCCTGGCGAGATCTTTTGCGCGACGCGGAGAAGAAAGTGTCCATCGCCTGCACCGAGTTCGGTGATTTGGCGAGGTGTATGGCGGTTCAACGCCTCTTGCAACGCGTCAGCCATGACGGCATGGTTGCGCATCCAGCTGTTCACGCGATGCAAATCCCGACGCGAGTGGACGGCACGCGGATCGTTGGACGGCAGTGTGTCGAGGAGTTCGGGCTGGACGATGCGCTTCACGCAGTACTCACCTCCAAAAAGGCGCCGTGACAACTGAAGCCCGCGCCGAACGTGGACAGCCACCAGAGGCCGTCCGGCACGGTGTCGCCCAGCGCACGCTCGAGGACGAAATATACGGTGGGGCTGCTGATGTTGCCGAATTCACGCAACACGGCGGAACTGTGACGCACATCATCCGCGCTCAATTTGAGTTTGTCGCGCAAGGCGAGAATCACGTCGCGCCCGCCTGTGTGCAGGATCCAGCCGGTGATCTGTTCGCGTTTCACGCCTGCCGCGACCAGGGATTCGGAAAACAGCTTTGCGGCAATCCCGCTGGCGACCTGCGGGACTTGCGGCAGCAAAATGTTGCGCAACATTCCGTTCTTGTGAACAAACCGGAGCGTGTCGCGCTCGGCGGTGACGAGGCGCGAGTCGGTGAATTTCCATTCCACCCGGCGGCGGTTGGTCAAAGGTTCGTTTGACAACATGGCGGCACCCGCACCGTCGCCGAACAGGCACGCGCTGATGAGAACGCCTGGATGATCATCGAGAAAGAAGGCGGCACTGCAAACTTCGACGCATATGGAGAGAACCTTTCCCGCACGACCGGCGGTGAGCATGGCCTCGCCCGCGCGCAAGTTCGGCAACGCCGCGCCGCAGCCCTGGCCAACGAGGTCGAGGGCAAAAATATTTTGGCGCAGGCCGAGACTTTCACTGACGTAGCTCGTGAGGCCGGGACACAAATAACCGGTGCAGGTGCTGATGATTACCGCGTCAATTTCCTCCGGCTGGCAGTGCGCATTGTTCAATGCCCGCCGCGCGGCTTCGGTGGCGAGCGCCGGCGCGTGTCTGGTGAAACGGGCTTGCAGGGCGTCGGGCGTCTGGTCAAAAACTTCGGCGAGCGGTTCAAGGGCAAGGTGCCGCGCATCAATGCCGTTGTCGCCGCAAAGGACTTTTTTAAGGATGGCTTTTGAACGGGGTTTGAGCTGCGGAAACTGCGGCCATTTTTGCATCGCGTCCCAGGATTCGTGCTGCGTGTAGCGTTGCGGCGGAACAACGGTGCCGAGTCCAATGATAAACATCGGCAGATTATAGCGCAGGTTAAGTGAATGCGCTATTTCACAGACATGGGGTGAATACCCCATACAACGCATTCAGCCAGCCGGGTATCATTTCAGCCCCAAGGAATAATATATGAAATTGCCCTTAAAACCGCATCACCTCAAACGCTACAAGGATATCGCGTTGCTATTTTGGAAATACGGCACCACTGATCTGGCCAGGGAATTTGCCGACGAGGCCGCTGGCGGTGAAAAATCATCCTTGGCCGCCAAACCTGGCCAGCCCGCGCCGGAAGAATTGGCCGACGATTTGGAAAAAATGGGGCCAACCTTCATCAAATTCGGCCAGCTGCTTTCCAGCCGCGCCGACCTTTTGCCGGAACGATATTTGAAGGCGCTCGCCCGTTTGCAGGACAAGATCAAGCCGTTTCCTTACGCCGAAGTGGAACAAATTGTCGCGAGTGAACTCGGCGTCCGCATTTCCAAGGCGTTCTCCTTTTTTGAAGAAAAACATCTGGCCGCCGCGTCGCTCGGACAGGTGCATCGCGCGGCCCTGCGCGACGGGCGTCCCGTGGTCGTGAAAGTGCAGCGCCCGGATATCCGCAAACAAATCGCGGACGATTTTGAAGTGCTCGAGGAAATCGCGGACTTTTTTGACGAGCATACCGACATTGGCCGCCATTATCGTTTCGGGAAAATTCTCGCGGAATTCAAAAGTTCCATTTTGCAGGAACTGGATTATCAACGGGAAGCGTCCAATCTGACCACGCTGGCCAATAATCTGAAGGAGTTTACGCATATTCTCGTTCCGCTGCCCGTGCTCGATTACAGCTCGCGCAGCGTGTTGACGATGGATTATGTCAGCGGAACAAAAATCACCGCGCTGAGTCCCATCGCACAATTAGACATGAACGGCGATGTTCTGGCCGAGGAACTTTTCAAGGCATATCTGAAACAGGTGTTGATTGACGGCTTTTTTCATGCCGATCCGCATCCGGGCAATATTTTTCTCACGGACGACGGGCGCGTGGCATTGCTGGATTTGGGCATGACCGGGCGGGTGAGTTCAAACATGCAGGAAAATTTATTGCGGTTGTTGCTGGCCATCAGCGAAGGCAACGGCGATGAAGCTGTTAAAATCGTTCTGCGCATCAGCGAAACCGCGGATGACTTCGACGAGGCAGAGTTCACCAAGAAAGCGGCGGAATTTGTTTCCGAACAGCGGAACCAGACCCTGGACCGCCAGGACGTGGGCAAAGCCTTGATGGCCGTGTCCCGAACGGCGGCCGAAACCGGACTTTATGTTCCCACTGAATTGACCCTGCTGGGGAAAACCCTGCTGCAACTGGAGGGGATCGGGAAAATTTTATGTCCGAATTTCAATACCAACGCCTCGGTGCGCCGGAATGTCGCCGAAATCATGACGACCCGGATGCGCAAGACAATTTCGCCGGGGAATTTATTGGGATCGTTTCTCGAAATGAAGGATTTTGTGGGCGGCCTGCCGGGGCGCGTAAACAAGATTTTGGACGTCGTCGGCAATTCTGAATTGGAAGTAAATGTCAAAACGCCTGACGCGCGTTATTTGCTCAACGGCTTTGAAAAAATCGCCAACCGGGTCACCACCGGCATCATTCTCGCGGCGCTGATTATCGGGGCCGCGCTAATGATGCGAATCAACTCCTCATTCCAGATTTTCGGCTACCCCGGCATCGCCATGATCTGTTTTTTGATTGCACTGGGCGGGAGTGGCTGGCTCGTCCTGGGCATTCTTTGGAAAGATTACCAGGACAAGCATAAGCGGAAGGAGTGAACTCCCAATACCGTCTTGAACAGACTATGAAGATCATCCTCCTCTGGTTCGCTGCGTTGTTTTCGGCTGCTTGCCTACTAACCGGTTGTCAGTCACCCAAGACCATGCCTTCGTCATCGGGCAGTGCCGCGCAAGCAACGCGCAACAATTGCTATAGTTTGCTCCATCAACTCCTGGACGAGCAAAAGGACGTCAGCATGCTGCGCTTCATCAAGCGGGAACATTTCGATGTTAAAATACTGATTAAGAAAATTGCCGCCAATTCCGCAGCCGGAGCGAAGCTACTGGAGGAATTTGCCAAGGACGATCCTTCGATCCAACTGGACGACATCTGGCTTCCGCCCGGGGAGGTTGACACACGCGATGCGATTGCGTCCACCAAGGAGAAGGAATTATTGAGCCAGACCGGCGACGAATTTGAGCTGACCCTGCTTTTGACCCAGACCGAGGCGTTGAGTTATGCCTGGCACCTGGCGAAAGTCACCGGCGAAAACGAGTCTCAACCCGATCGCGCCCGTGCGCTGGCAGGCGTGAGCAAGGACATGGAGAATCTCTATCACGAAGTATTCTTGATGTTGCTGACGAAAACAAAATCATCAGCTATGAACTCGATGGCCACTCTTTCGGCGGACGGTGTCCCCCATAATCCGCAGTAGGGTTACACCCCATAGAGAAGGGCCAGCCCACGTTGTAACGTACCGTCAATGTTAAAACTAAAAGCACAAAAACAACTTATGAATAACAAAATGGTAATCGGGGGAACCATCCTGATGCTGGCCGCAATGTTAGCCTTGAGTCAGGACAGCGTAACGAACAGCCAGAGTTTGCAATATGACCAGAACAAGTATTACCGATGCAATGAACTGTCCCTGGACGGATTCGGGACTGCTTCGCTCGGGGAATATACCATTGATCATCTCTCCAGTGACAGAGTCCGGCAAAACACCGAATTTGGCGCCGGAGCGGGGGTTAATTACTTCATCACCCGGAACATTGGTATTGGCGCCGAAGCATATTCTGAAAACACCACCGGAACCTTTATAGATAACGCTTCGGGCAACTTGATTCTGCGTCTTCCGCTGGGCCAAAGTGGATTCGCTCCCTATGCGTTTGGCGGTGGCGGCCACCAGTTCGATATGGCCAAACTGTGGTTTGGTCAGGCGGGTGCTGGCATGGAATATCGCTTCACCCGGCATGTGGGAGTATTCCTCGACGCCCGCATGGTTTGGCCGAACGAAACAAAATATTATGGAGTCGCCCGGCTCGGCATGCGCTTCGCTTTTTAGGTGGTGTATCTACTGCTGCGCCGGCGGTAAATCCGCCGGCGCTTTTTCTTTTCGAGATTGGCTGCCGGTTAAATTGGCCACCGGGTGTCCTGTATTTTTATAACGCGCGGTAGGGTTACACCCCATAGCGAAAAACTGCCCGGCAACGTAACTTCGCCAGATTGGCAACCACAACCGCAAACCAAACACACAACGAAAATTATAATTATGAAAAATAGAGCATTGGTCATGACCTTCCTTTCCATCGCCGCTTTTGCTGCGGGATGCGAGAAGGAGCAATCCACCACTCAGCAGATTGAGAAGGTCAAAGTGGAAACCAAACAAGCCGCGCAGGATATGAAGGATTATACCTTCGCGCAAAAGACTGAATTCGTCGCAGCGATGCAGGTTCAGTTGGACGCCCTTAACAAGGATATAGACCAGCTCTCCGCCAAAATTGACAGCTCCACCGACGCGGTCAAGGCCGAGGCCAAACCCAAACTCCAGGCGTTGCGCGACCAGGCGGCCCAATTGAACAAACAACTGGATGGCGCCAAAAACGCCACCGAGTCCACTTGGGACAGTGTTAAAAGCGGATTCTCGAAGGCCTACGATGCGACCAAGGATGGTTTCAACCAAGCACGCCAGTGGCTGAGCGACAAAATCGCGCCCTGAGACAAACGCGGTTCGCACCAGGCTGCGGTGTGCCAGCGCACATCGCCGCCTGGAAATCATTGTAATTTATGATTCAGACTGTGACTGGTGAGAATTTTCTGCCGGAAGGTGGGTTTGCCTCAATTCCTCCTCGCTCGTTGTGATGGACAAAACCGCATCCGGGAGTGACCCTCCGCCTGCTGAACCGATCGCCGCCGCGGCAACCAAAACGACACCCGCCCAAATCGTCTTGATTGTGCTCAGCACGATCGCATTCCTCTACTTCGCCCGCCCCGTGATCTTGCCGGTCGTCCTGGCTTGTGTGGCGGGGATGACGTTGAAGCCGCTCATCCGTTGGTTGTCCTGCTGTCACATTCCACCGGCGATCTCCGCTGCGCTCCTGCTTTGCTTTCTGGTGTCCGCCATCGGGAGTGGCTTCTTCAAATTGGGCCATCCGGCGTTGACATGGATTAATGAAGCGCCGCAACACATGACCGAGTTGAGGCAACGGGTTCAGAAAATCTTCCCGCGTCTCACGCGTTTCAACCAGGCGGCGGTGGCGATGAACAACCTGGGCGCGACGGACGCGGAAAAAGCGGCCGAACAGGAGAAAACGCCGATGCTGGAGGTCAAAGAAAGCCGTGGCACCGGTTCCATCCTTAACTGGACCGGAACCCTCCTGGTGGGCATCGGCGAGACACTGGTTTTGATTTACCTGTTGCTGGCCTCCGGCGACCTGTTCTTGCAAAAACTCGTCCGCGTGATGCCAACCTTGAGCGACAAGAAACGCGCGGTCGAGATCAGCCACGAAATCCAGCAAAATATTTCCAATTATCTGTTCTCCGTTTCACTGATCAATGTCGGGCTGGGGATCGGCGTGAGTGGAGGACTCTATTTCATGGGCGTACCCAATGCCGCGATGTGGGGAATCCTCGTGGCGGTGTTGAATTTTGTTCCCTATTTTGGCCCCGTCGCCGGAGTCATCGTGCTGGCTATGGTGGGTCTGCTGACTTTCGACACGTTGTGGAATGGACTCCTGCCGCCCGCCTGGTACCTGCTGCTCCACCTGTTGGAAGCAAACCTCATAACGCCGGTGCTGCTCGGCCGCCGTTTCACGCTCAATCCCGTGGTCATTTTTGTTTCCTTGATCTTCTGGATGTGGCTCTGGGGTGTGCCCGGTGCGTTATTGTCGGTGCCCATCCTGGTTTCCATCAAGGTCGTTTGCGACCGCATTCCAGCGATGTCGCCCGTCAGCGAACTCCTCTCCCGATGAGTCAGCAACATTTTATCGGCGGGTACAAAAAAGTCATCACCATCATCAAACCCGAAATGCCCCTCACGTGGCACCGCCAACTCGTGGCCGGAAAACTGGATTATTCACGACACCGCAATTTCAAACAGCTGCAACCGCAAGAGCATTGACAGATTTTTCGCTTCCGCAACAATAACCGCCACCATATGCCGGGTTGGGAAGGCAATTTTTTACACTGTTGGATCCGGTCAGCTTTGCTGGCCGTCCTGCTGCTTGCCGCCGGTTGCCAGACCTCGACCACATCCCTGTTCACCGCTGCTGGTCCGGGCTGGCAGGTGCAGGAAGGCCAGGCACTATGGCGTCCTCGACGCGGCTATCCCGAGCTGGCGGGCGATTTGGTGGTGGTTTCAGATCAGAATGGCCGCTGCCTGCTCCAGTTTTCCAAGACGCCGTTGTTGTTGGCGTCCGCGCAAATGACCCGCACCAACTGGCTGATTCAATTCCCGCCGCAGGAGATGTCTTTCGCGGGACGCCAGAAAGCGCCCACGCGCTTTCTCTTGCTGTACCTTCCGGCAGCTCTCGCCGGTGAACCGTTGCCAGGCCAGTTGCGGTTTGAAACCAAACCGGACCAGAACTGGCGGCTGGAAAATGTTCGCTCCGGCGAATCCCTGGAGGGTTTTCTTTCGCCGTGACTTCCTTTCTGAAACGCTGGTGGTGGGCCCTGTTGATCGTGGCGGTCGGCATCGGAATGTGGCGGCTCCGGTTCGACGTGGACATTCTGAATCTGCTTCCGCCCGACGAGCCGACGGTCCAGGGACTGAAGCTCTACCAGAAATATTTCACCAACGCCCGCGAACTGGTCGTCACGCTCCGCGCGCCGGATGCCGAACGCACCGAAAAGCTGGCGGAAGCGCTCGCGACGCGGCTGCGGCAGCAAACCAATTTGGTCGAAAGCGTTTCCTGGCAGCCGCCGTGGATGGAAGACCCGGGCCAGATGGCCGAACTGCTCGCTTGCCTGTGGTTCAATCAACCGCCTGCGGAGTTCGGCGCACTGACGAACCGGCTCGCCCCTGAAAATCTCAAGTCCGCCCTCGCCAATACCAAGGAAGTCCTCACCACTTCGATGTCGCCGATGGATATGGCACGGCGCGCGTTCGATCCGTTCGATTTGCTGAACATGCCGTCGTTGAACAAGCTCGATGCCTTCTCGATGGGACAAGGCCAGCAGATGTTCGCGTCGCAGGCGGGCAACTTCCGTCTGGTGTTCGTGCAATCGGCGGTGGACCTGGGTAGTTACCGCTCGTGCGCAAGCTGGCTGAAATCCATCGAAGCCGTCGTCGCCGGCTTGAAGGCGGAGCAGCAGGAGGAATGGGTCGGCGTCGTGGTGCGCTACACGGGCCGGCCGGTGTTCGTGAACGAAATCGCCACGAGCATGCAGAACGACATGAGCCGGTCGGTAGCCGGCACCTCACTGATCATTGCCCTGCTGTTCTGGCTGACCCACCGGCGCTGGCTGCCAATGCTCTGGCTGCTCGCGCTGCTGGCGTTGATTTTGTTTGCGACGCTCGCGCTGGGCGGCCTTGTGCTCGGAACGATCAGCGTGGTCAGCATGGGATTCGCCGCGGTGTTGCTGGGATTGGCCGTGGATTACGCGGTGGTGCATTACCAGGAGGCGCTGTCGCATCCCGACCTGTCCGTGCCGGAGATTCGCCGCGCGATTGCGCCGAGCATCCTGTGGGCGGCGATCACCACGATCAGCGCTTTCCTCGTGCTCAACTTTGGCGGGTTGCCCGGCCTCGGACAACTCGGCACGCTCGTGGGCATCGGAGTCGCACTCGCGGCGCTGGTGATGGTGATGATCTATTTGCCGCCGCTGTTCCCGAATCGCCGCAAGGCTCCGGTGACACAAGCCCCGGCAAGCTGGTGGAGCTACTTCATTCCGCCACCGGTGGCACTGCCTTCGACCGGCATGGCAGCTCCGGGTTTATATCACCGGACGGTGATGGTGGTGACCGTTTTGATTCTGGTCGCCGGCGGCGCGGGGTTGTGCTTCCACCATCCGGTACTCGATAAAAGCGGAGACGCCCTGCGTCCGCAAAAGGGCGAAGCGGAAACGGCGCTTGCGGAAATCACGATCGAAATGGGACTCCCGCCCGAACCGCTCTGGCTCATCGTCGCCGGATCGCAGGAACCAGACGTATATCGGCGGCTGGCGATCGCGGAGGAAATGCTGAATGGCGCGGTGTCGAATCGCATGATCGGACGCTACCTGCTCCCGACCGCGATGTGGCCGCGCGCGGAATTTCAGGCGGCCAACCGGGCTGCGGCGGCGGTTTTGGTAAAAAAAGGTCCGCTATTGCGGGAAGCCGCGTTCAGCGAAGGTTTCAACACAAACGCTTTGGTCCTGACGGACGAACTGTTGCGCACTTGGGCCCGCGCCAGCACGAGCACGAACGTAATCTGGCCGACAAACAGCGTGAGCCAGTGGCTGCTGAAACGGTTCGTCGCGCACACGCCCGACCAATGGCTCGTGATGGGTCTGATCTATCCGGCAACGAATCAGGTCGAAACGGCTTCGCTGGCGGAGTTGTCCACGCGGCTCGCTGAAAACCAGGCTTATCTCTCCGGCTGGCAACTGCTCGGAGCGACGACGCTCAAGCGGGTGAAATCAAAAATGTGGCAGGTGGTCACACCCATGGTGATCCTCGTACTGGCTTCGCTCTGGTTCGCTTTCCGGCGGAGCACGGAAATTCTTCTTGGTTCGGCGGCGCTGCTCTTAAGCGGCCTGGTCCTCCTGACGGTGATGGCGTTGGCAGGCTGGTCGTGGAATCTCCTGAACCTGATGGCGGTACCCCTGATTTTGGGCACGGGCGTGGACTACAGCATCTTTATGCAACTCGCCTTGCGCCGGCACGGTGGAGACCTCGTGCTGGTGCGGCGATCCATTGGTCGCGCGCTGCTGCTGTGCGGCGGCACGGCGGTCGCCGGCTTCAGTTCGCTGGCCTGGTCGAGCAATCCCGGCATGGCCAGCCTCGGCAAGGTCTGCGCCGTGGGCATCGGCGCCAACATGATCATTTCCGTGTTTTTGCTCCCCGCCTGGTGGGTGGTGTTATGTCCAAAGTCCAAAGTCCAAAGTCCAAAGCCGGAAGTTGCCGGGACGGATGCGAGGGGAAAATCCACTCGTGCAAAGCTGCCCGCGTTCTACCGCGCCGGGCTGTGGCGTTTCGGCCTGGCCGTCGTGCGAATCTTGCCGGTGGGTCTGGTCAAGGGATTTTGCCTGATCATCGCGGAGATCTATTACCGCCTCCAGCGCGAGCGGCGGGAAATGGTGGTTGCCAATTTTCTGCCCGTGCTGGGCGGTGATCATGCCGCCGCCAAAAAAGCCGCGCACCGGTTGTTCTGGAATTTTTCCGCGAAACTCGTGGACCTTTGGCGCGTGGAAGGCGGCGTGCCAGTCAGCGAATGGCTTACCCATTCCCCCGAACTGGAAATCATTCGCGCCGCTCGCGCCCATAGACGCGGCGTGCTGTTCATCACGCTGCATCTCGGCAACTGGGAGCACGGCGGCCTGCTCCTGAACCAGCTGGGGATTCAATTGACAGTGCTCACCCTGGCCGAACCGGACGATGGCCTGACCGACCTTCGCATTGCGCTCCGCCGGCGTTGCGGGGTCGAAACCTTGATCATTGGCCAGGACAGTTTCGCCTTCGTGGAAGTGATCAAACGTCTTCAGGCCGGCGAGGCACTGGCCATTTCGCTTGATCGTCCGGCCGCGCGCGGAGGTGTTCCGATCGAGTTCTTCGGCCAGACGTTTGACGCGCCGGTGGCCGCTGCGGAACTGGCGCGGGCCTCGGGTTGCGCGCTCGTTGGCGTGACGCTGGTCCGGCGTCCCGACGGCTACGCGGTGAAGGTTCTGCCGGAGTTCACGTATGACCGCCGCGAGTTGGGCAGCCGCGAGGCCCGGCAGGCGCTCACGCAAAAAATCCTGCGTGCTTTCGAGCCGGAGATTCGCAAAGATATTGACCAATGGTATCAATTCGTTCCTCTCTGGCCAAAAGACAAATGACGCGTCGATTGCTACCGGCGTTGAGCCGTTCCTTTTGGATTCCGCTCTGCTTCGCGGCGTGCCTTTCCCGCGCCGCGGATCCCAGCCTCAATCCGATGTTCGACCGCTGGTTCGCCGCGCAGACGAACATCCAGAGCTGGTCGGCCGATTTCACCCAGACGCGAACCTTCAAAACCCTCGCCCAGCCGCTGGTCTCCACCGGCAAGGTCTGGGTGGCGACGCCGGGCCGTTTCCGTTGGGAGTTGGGCCAGCCTGCGCAAACCATCGCTTTGCGCCAGCCGGATCAGATGCTAATCGTTTATCCGCGGCTGAAGCGGGCCGAGAAATACGCGCTGGGCGACGTGCCGCCCGGGCCGTTGAAGGACGCGCTCTCGCTGCTCGATGTCAGTTTCCCGCGCGACCGGGAAGGAATGGAAGCGCGGTTCAAACTGCTCTCAGCCATGGAGACGAACTCCATTCTCCAAATGACGCTTCAGCCCAAAAGCGCCGCCGCCCGCAAGTTCATCGGCGAAATCGTGGTCGGTTTTCAAACCAATGATTTCTCGATCGCGGTCACCGAGATGAGATTTGCCGACGGTTCGAGCATGCGCAACGATTTCACCCACGTCGTACTCAACCAGCCAATCCCGCCCGAAACGTTCGAGGAGAAGCTGCCGGCAGACATGTCCATCGTGGAACCTTTACGCAAATGACAGCGCCAACCGATCTCCTGCAGTTGGCGATGCGGTCGCTGCCGCACGGACCGGAATTCCGTTTTGTGGACCGCCTGATCAGCCTGATGCCGGGCAAGACTGGTGTCGGCGAATATCTCGTTCGTGGCGATGAGTATTACCTGCGCGGCCATCTGCCCGGCGAACCGATCCTTCCCGGCGTACTCCTGGTCGAGGCCGGCGCGCAAGTGGCGGGCATGGTCGCCCAGGAGGATCCAGCCAACCCATCCCTGCCGCGATTAAAGCTCACCGCGCTCCGGGCGGTGAAAATTTTCGGCTCCGCCAAACCCGGCGAAACACTCCGGATTGAAGCGACGATCACTGGACGGTTGGGATTGATGGTACAGGCGACGGCTTCGGCCCATGTCGGAGACGTCAAGGTGATGTCCGCGGAACTCGTGTTGATTGGCACAGCCAACAAACCGCTTGGAACGCAGGGAGCCAACGTCACGCGCTAAATCGTAATGACAACGACGCCTGAACCGTGCGCCCGCCGCTTCCAATTCGAGCGCGACACGTTCGCCTTCCCGCACGAACTGGTGTGGCGATACCGCTTCGATCCGGTGACTGGCGCGATGACCGTCTGCAAGGCCGATCCGCCGCCGACATATTACCATCGTTGCTTCGTACTCGTGCGGTCGGCGCGGCAGTTCTTTCAACACGCGCGCTTCGAGCCAGCTTTGCCCGCCGTGGAAGCGCCGGTTTACCGGAAACTCATCCGCGAGATTGTCCACCGCAATCCCCGCCGCGGATGCGCGGATTCGGACCGGCTGGTGATTCCAGGCTTCGACGGCTTGCGCTCGTTCAGCAAGGCGCACGAACCGCTGCTCAAGGCGGAATGCGGCGGACAGTGGCAATCCTATTTCCTGCGGAGCCACTGGCGGATGGTGTTCCCGACCCCGAAGCGGCATCAGGAAAAGATCGCCCAACAACTGGTGCGGTCGCTGCGTGAAGGCGGCGTGCCGCTCGTGCATCTGTTCCGCTTTCCACGCATCATAATCAATCACGGAATCGTTATATATGGCCAGACGGAATCGGAGCGGGAAATTCAGTTCGAGACGTACGATCCAAACATTCCGGAGCATCCGGTCAAACTGGTCTTTGACCGGATCGAGCGGACCTTTAACTTTCCGCCGGCCAGTTACTGGCTGGGCGGACCGTTGAGTGTGATCGAGATTTATCGCGGCGGGCTTTATTGAACCGGGGTGGTGAAGGTTGGAGTGTTGGAGGTCCAGATGCCCCAAAACTGTTTTCTCGACATTTTTTGCAGAATAGGAGTTTACGCCCGCCCTCGCCCCGGCCAAATCATTCCCTCACCCGGCCTGCGGCCACCCTCTCCCATCCGATGGGCGAGGGATTGAGAAGGAGAATCGTTCTCCGTCTGCTTGAAAATTCGTGCAACAGGATTGGCCGAACGGTCATCCGCAAAATCGGAATCAGTCTGCGGCTATTTCCTCTCCCGGGGGAGAGGATAAAAGGTGAGGGCGAGCGTCGTCCCTGATTTCAACTATTTCACATCCTCTCACCCATTGAAAATACTGAGGAAACCCAAAGATCCATCACTCCGTTGCTTTCGCGACATCAGAGGTTTCGCGGGCGCCAGAAGGCAAGACCGAAGAACAGCGTTCCACAGGCGTTGATTCCGAGAATGAAGCCGATGTTGTAGCCGCGCCCGACGTTGTTGCGAGCGTAAATCGGAAGGTCGTCCCCCATCACCAGCGTCGGCAACGCCGCGGGCATCATGGCTCCATGGATGAGTCCCGAAGGAAATCCGGCAACGCGGTCCGGGCCGTAATACCGCTTCGCCGACCAGTCATAAGCAACACCCAAAAGCACCCCGAGCAGCACGAGCGCCGCGATCTTGATGGTCCAAAACCTGATCACCCTGCGCCGGTGCAGGGTGGAGTTCGCGCTGTCATCTGAAGCTGGGGTTGCCATGCGATTGAAAGGATGTTCCGGGCCGGGGAGTACGGGCAAGCACATAATGCCCGGCGGACGAAATTCTCCACGGACGAATCGAATTTTGCCTCGATTTGCGTGGAAATTTTCTTCACGCTCAAATCGTGATCGGATCCACAAATTGCGCGGCGGTGGTGCCTGCTTTCAACGAAGGTTCAAGCATTGTGTCCCTCATCAACGCGATCCGCCGGCATCTGCCCGTCGTGATCGTCGTGGATGACGGTTCGACGGACAAAACGCCGGAGCTGGCCCGGACGGCGGGCGCGGAAGTGGTGCGGCACGAGCGAAACCTTGGCAAGGGCGCGGCGCTGAAGACCGGCTTGTCCCTGGCTTTGAAGCAGGGCTTTGAATGGGCGTTAACCCTGGACGGAGATGGACAACACGCGCCGGATGATGTGCCGGGTTTCACGGCCTGCGCGGAGGAAACGGGCGCCCGGCTGGTGGTTGGCAACCGCAGACCTGACGCCGCGGCAATCCCGTGGCTGCGACGGCGCGTGAACTGGTGGATGAGCCGGAAGATTTCCCAACGCGCCGGCCGGCATTTGCCCGACACCCAATGCGGATTTCGGCTCATCCACCTGGAAACGTGGTCCGGTCTGCCGCTGGAGACGGAACACTTCGAGGTGGAATCCGAGATGTTGCTCGCCTTCCTGGCGGCGGATTGCCGCGTGGAATTTGTCCCGATTCAGGTGATCAATCGGAAGCGGAGCAGCCACATTTGCCCGGTGGCCGACACAGTTCGCTGGTGGAGATGGTGGCGAAAGGGGTCGCCGGAATTGCGACACCCCGGGGAAAGAGAACCGGCAGGTGTTCGTTCTCCGGCCGGGTTCAACGAAGCTTAGAACGTGTTTGAAAACCCAATTCCATCCTCGTAGCAGCCGAGTTAACGAGACTCCATAATCCCGGTTTACCAGACCGACAGGCGGAAAAAGTCAGAGCCTCCTTACGTCGGCGGCTGCTTCCAAACATAGGCTCTTAATCAGGCGGCGACGCGCGCCGGTTTACTTGCTCAGGTTCCAAACGAATTTGCCGGCCGGGTCAATGTAGCCAATGCGTCCGCCCACGGTGACTTGCGCCAATCCCTGGGAGAACGGCTTGGCCTCATCGAACTGCGGGTTGATGACGGACTTTCCGGTCTTATCAATAAAGCCCCACTTGCCGGACAGGCGCACGGCAGCGAGGTTCTCGGCGAAGGCGGTGGCCTCGTTAAATTGGGCATTGATCACAAATTTCCCTTCCTTGTCAATGTAACCCCAGCGTTTGTCCAGGCGCGCCGGAGCAAGCCCGTTTACGAACGGGCCGACGTCTTCGAATTGCGGATTGACGGTAATCTTTCCGGTCTTGTCAACAAACCCCCAGTGGCCGCCGTTCCTGATTCCCGCGAGCCCTTCGGAAAATGGCTGAGCCTTTTCAAACTGCGGATTGATGACCGTTTTCCCGCTGGCGTCGGTGTAGCCAAATTTGCCGGCCATTTTAACCGCCGCAAGCCCCTCGGAAAACACGCCGGCGTCGTCGAATTGCGGGTTGATGATAATTTTCCCGGTCTTGTCAATGAACCCCCAACGGCCACCCAACTTGACAGCCGCGAAACCACCGGCAAACGTTCCAGCGTCGTCATACTGCGGATTGACGACATATTTGCCTTCCGGATTGATAAAGCCATAACGGCCGCCGTTGCCAATACCAAAAGGATTGAAGGGGGCGGGGCCGCCGCCGCCAAGCCTGACCGCCGCCAGCCCGTCGCTGAAGGCCGCCGCTTTGTCGAACTGCGGATTGATGACAACCTTGCCCGAAACGTCCACGTAGCCCCATCGGCCCATGCGTACGTCAGCAAGGCCTTCGGAAAATGAACCGGCGCGATCAAATTGTGGATTCGTCACGATTTCACCCGCCTTGTTCACATAACCCCATCGGTCATTCACGACCACAGGAAAAAGCACCGCCGCGCCCGCGGAGGCGGCCAGCGCAACGAAAATCACAACGACACCCGATCGCATCAACAATTTCGATATTTTCATAATGATATAGTAATTTGTTCGTTTAAATCATTTGATACCAGACACGATAGAATAATCATCATTATTTCCATTCAATTGAAACAATAGTCAAGTTTATTTGGTTGCGAGATTGAGTGAAGGGTGATTAACGCATTGAGGTTTATTTGCGCAAAGGGTCACGCATTAGCTGGTGCTTTCACATGAAGCGCGCTAACATTTATTCATGTTCGTCACTGGAATCAGCACGGCCACCCCGCCGCAACGCTACCGCCAGGCATTCAGTTGCCACGGCGCTCTGCTTGAAATGTAATGACCGCGCTCCGGATGGGATCCTTACGAAATATACTTGCGGAACGCGTTATCGGACCTGAACTGCTGGACGAATTACCGGCGCAGGATCCCCGCGCCTTGCGTTCCCGCCGCGACCTTCGTCGGGGAAACACCTGGCTGAGGCATCCTCGCATCATGGCCCGCACTCTGCAAGAAGGCCTCAGCATCCACCGCCCGCTTGAGATCACCGAGTTGGGCGCCGGGGATGGCCATTTTCTTTGGCGAGTTGCGTATCGCCTGCGAAAGCAATGGCCGACAGCGGAAGCAACGCTGGTTGACCGGCTTGATGCGTTTGATCCGCTGATGCGTAATCGCTTCAGTCTCCTGGGTTGGCGCATCCATGCGGAGGTGGCTGACGCGACTGACTGGCTGCGGCGGGCGCCACCGAAGGCAAACGGGGTCATTCTCTGCAATCTTTTTCTCCACCAACTCCGCAGAGAGCAACTCGCCGAATTGTTTTGCCTGGCGGCGCGATCGACTCGTGTGGTCATTGCCCTCGAACCGCGCCGGGAATGGTGGACATACGCCTACAGCCACCTGCTCTGGATGAATGGCAGCGGCCCGATCACCCGCCATGACGGCCCCGTCAGCATCCGGGCCGGATTCGCAGATCGCGAACTCTCGGCGCTTTGGCCGGACAATGGCGGATGGCAATTGGTCGAGCGACCGGTCAGTTTGTTCACTCATCTGTTCATTGCGCGGCGTAAGGATTGAACAACGACGCGGTCCTTTCGGGCCCGCCGGCCTGGGCGCGGTTGGTATAGGGGTTGATGTTTTCTCCGGTGCTCCGGAGCCGGTTTAGCTCGATTCTGCTCGTTCCCGAACGGCTTTGGCACTTGATGTGCAGGGAAACACGATAACTTTTGATCCCAGCATCGGCTCGCGCGCTCAAAGAATGAATGGCCATGGTCATCCGCTGGCGGAGGTTGCAAATTTTAAAGGTGGAGGCGTGAACGGCCCCCACCGTCACAAGTCCTCGCAAGAAGAAACTTGCAACCGCAACTGGAGTTGGCTTAAGAAAGAACGGATGCTGTACGAACGCTGGCAAAAAGTCGCCCGGGAAAGACGCAATGAAATCGCTCTGCGCGATCTGGGTTCCGGACAGTCCTGGACATTTGCCCAACTGGTCCGCGAAGCCGAAAAATCCCTGCCCGACAATCCGGGGATGATTTTTCCGCAAGGCCATTCTCCCGAGTTCGTCTTCACGGTTCTGCGGGCCTGGCGGCAGAACGTCGTGGTGTGCCCGCTCGAATCGCACCACCCACCGCTCACCGTTTCCACCCCGCCCGCGCTTTGCTGCCATCTCAAGACCACGCCCGCCACCACCGGGGCTCCGCGCACCGTCGCCTTCACGGAAGAACAGCTCGCCGCGGACGCTGAAAACATCGTCGCCACCATGGGCCTGCGTCCGGACTGGCCCAACTTGGGCGTGATTTCGATGGCCTATTCCTACGGATTTTCAAATCTCGTTCTGCCGCTGGTGCTGCATGGGATTCCGCTTTTCCTCGCGCCCTCGCCGTTGCCGGAGATTCTCCGCGGCGCGGCCAAAGCTCGCGGGGATGTCACCCTGGCCGGTGTTCCGGCGCTGTGGCATGCCTGGCATAAAGCCGGCGCCATTCTCCATAACGTCCGCCTCGCCATCTCGGCCGGCGCCCCGCTGCCGTTGCCGCTGGAATGCGCCGTCTTCGAACAGCACGGCATCAAGATTCACAATTTCTACGGCTCGACCGAGTGCGGCGGCATCACCTACGACGCCATGGAAGTTCCGCGCACAAATGATGCTTCCGTTGGCCGGCCAATGAAGAACGTAAAAGTTTCAGCCAACCCGGATGGCGTCCTTCTGGTGCGCAGCCGCGCGGTGGGCGAGACCTACTGGCCGGAACCAGAAAAGACGCTGGCCAACGGCGTGTTCCAGACTTGCGATCTCGCCGAGTTGAAGGACGGAGAGGTTCTGCTGCGGGGCCGCACGGGCGATCACATCAATGTCGCCGGACGAAAGGTTTCCCCGGCGATCATCGAACAGGCCTTGCGCGAGCACAAGGGGGTCGCGGAATGCCTCATCTTTGGCGTGCCCAGCGGAGACGCGCACCGGATTGATCTCATCGTGGCCTGCGTCATGGTCGAGGCGGGGAACACAAAGGACGACTTGAAGCAGTTTCTGTCGAAGAAGCTCCCGAGCTGGCAGGTGCCGCGCGAATGGTGGTTCGTGGACTCTCTCGGCGCGAACGGACACGGAAAAGTTTCGCGCGCACAATGGCGCAGGAATTTCCTGGAAAACCGCGCCAAACCGGTTGCCAAGCTTTGAACCATCCCTTCGCCGATCCGGCGAATCTCACCCGTGGCGGACTTTGCCGCTGGCAGTCAGAGGAATTTCCACAACCACCGCCAGCGTGGTCGGCACCTTGTGGCTGGAAAGCCGTTTCCGGCAGAAGGCCAGAATCTCTTCGCCCCGGACCGGGGAATTGGCGTCGCGCAGTTGCACCTCGGCATGGACGACTTCGCCAAATTGAGGATGTGGTTTGGTGAAAACACGCGACCGCAGCACCGCCGGGTGCTGGTCCAGGACGCCCGCGACTTCTTCGGGAAACACCTTGTGGCCCGCCACATCAATCACCGTCTTGAGCCGTCCATCAATGACAATTCTCCCGGCGTCATCCCGGTGCGCCAGATCGCCGGTCAAAAACCAGCCGTGACACAACGCTTCTTCGCGCGGCCGCCGGGGATTGAGATAGCCGGCGAACATCCCCGGCCCGCGCAAGCCAAGCTGGCCGGACTGGCCGTCGGCGACGGGTTGGAATTGGTCGTCGAGAATGGCCGCTTCGTAGCCCGGCAACGGCCGGCCCACGGCTTCGGGATGTTCCGCCGGGTCCTGAAGATTCATGAGCGGCACGCCCACTTCGATGACGCCGTAGCCCTGCGAGATCGGCACGCCGAAGCGGGCGTGAAAGTCCTTTGCGATCTGTGGATGAAGGCGGCTCGACACCGACATCACGCGGCGAAGCGAAGGCGGCAAACCGCGCCCGGAACTCTCGGCGGTCAACATGCGCACGTGCATTGGTGTCACGTAAAGGAACGTGGCCCCATGCTTCCAGGCAGCGTCCAGGATCGCGTCGGCGAAGTAATCGGGACCGACCACGATGGTGCAGCCCACTTCAAGGTAAAGGAGGATTGTGGCAAAAAAATGATAGGACATCGGCAACACCCAGAGCACCCGGTCTTCCGGCGTGAGGCCCAGCCCGCGGTTCGCGCCGCGCGTGCGTTCCAGCGTGCCTTGATGCGTCAACATCACACCTTTGGCGGCGCCGGTCGTGCCCGAAGTGAACCGCAGAAATGCCGCGCCTTCAATCCACGGCGCGAGCGGAACCTGTGGCGTCGCCAGCCGCGTGTAACGCAGCGTGACGCCGCCCGGCACTTTCAATTCGCAGGTCATTTCACCGGGTTGAGCCCGGCCGGTGAGATCGTCGAGAATCACGCAAAGTGGCGCGCGCTCGAGCATGGACGCCATTTCGTCCGGCTTGAGCAGATGATGAATCGGCATGACGACCGCGCCGCAGCCGAGCGCCGCGAGGGCGCCGATGATGAAGACGCGTCCGTTGCGACCCTGCATGCCCACGCCCTGTCCGCTACTCACCCCCAGGGCGGCCAACTGGCTGCGCAGCACTTCGATCTCGCGCCAGAGGGATTGGTAGTCCATCGGGCCGGCGGCATCAATAATGGCGATCCGTTCGGGCCATTGGCGGGCGGCTTGAGCGAGGGTTTGGTAAACGTTCATCGGCGAAAAATCAGGTTTCCGGCGGTTTGAGTTCGAGTGCTTCGTTGTTCATTGGTTCATCTGCCGGCGGATTTCCGCCACTGCTTCATCCAGCGGACGGTCTTGGGCTTGAAAGGCGGTGGCGGTTCCCGCCGCCCAACCCGTCGCCAGTGCCGTGCCGATGACGCGGGCGGAAGTCATCGCTCCGGCTGCGGCGGAAAGGCAGCGTCCCGCCACCCAGGTGTTGTCCAACTCCACCGGACGCAGACAGTCCAGCGGGATGTCATAGTAGTCACGCTCGGCGAAAAAAGTCATCTCCGGTTTTGGGGCGGCGCCCCAGCGTTCCATCGGCCAGGCACCACGGGCGATGCCGCAGTCGGACTTCCGCGCGCCCAACACATCTTCATCTGCCAGCCGGGCGCGGCCTTGAATGCGCCGGCCCGACCGCACGCCAAGTTGCGGAGCCACGGAGTCCAGCCGCGTGTTCCGGCACGCGGCGACATTGGCGACGAGGAATTGGTGCAGTTGCCCGACCAACGCGCGGGACTGGCGTTCCCAGGCGGTGACCTGTTGCCAGAGCGGAAGGTCCGGACTGCCGGCGGCCAGGCTGAGTTTGAGCGCCAGCCGGCTGTTCGAACCGGTGCCGGGCACAAACGAAAGTCGTTCGCAAAGCGCCGGTAAAATGCCGCTTTCGACGGCCCGCCGCAGTTCACGCCGCATCTCAATCAAGCCACGCTGGACCAAAGCCGGATCAATGTTCTCCAAAACAAAAACCAACGCGGGCGCCTGATCGGTGGCGCCATTCTCCACACTCGCGCCAGCCAGCGCGGCGCTGGTGGCTTCACCGGTGCAATCCACCACGGTCTTGGGCGCGAAGAGCACCGGCTCATTCCAAGCCAGGGTCCGAACCTCATTGATCCGCCCGCCTTCAGCCCGCGCATCTGACACGGTCGCATGGAGGATTACATCAATCTTTCCTGACGCGCTCACGATCGCATCGGCCACGCGCGCGAAGGCCGGAGGAGAATACGGCAGCACCCACAAACCCGTGGGCAGTTGAATGGGCTTCGATCCGGTGACGTGCTGCAATTGCGAAGCGAATTCCTGCGCAAAACCCGCGGCGACCGGCACGGCTTCAGTGCCCGCCGTATCCCGCAGATAAAGGCCGCAAATGGTTCCCACCTGTGCCGCCGTGGCCAGGCCGCCGAGAAATCCATAGTGTTCCAGCAACACCACATGCGCCCCGGCGCGGCCCGCCGCCGAAGCCGCCGCGACGCCCGCCGCGCCGCCGCCGATGACAAGCACATCACAGGTTTGGGATGCTGATCTCATTGAATCGAAACCATCGGCAATGGCATCACCTTCCGTATTTGCCGTAGAAGCGGATGTGTTTCCATTGCGGCCGCACATTCAGCATCATGGTTATCTTTTGTCCCCATTGAACACTCGTTTTGCGCCAGTCCACCGGAGAGGTCCACGCTGGACACCGCCGTGCGATGCGGTCCAGCTTCTCGGCCGTCTGCCCGGCCAGCGCCGGTGAAAGATAATAGGCAGGCTCGAATAAATCCCGATCCGGTTTGATCTGGCCCTCCTGCCGGGCTATCTCCGCCATCGGCGTGCCTTCATAAACGCGGATGCCGTAGGTGGCAAACACCGCATGAGCCGGCGCGCATTTGTTCAAAAAGTTCTGCGTCTCCTCGACATCGGCCCACGTTTCGCCCGGGCCGCCGAACAGGAGGTAAATGGCAAACGGCAGACCGGCATCATGCGCCGCCTGTAGGGCGACGCGGGTGTCCTCCTGGTCGAAGGGTTTGTCCAGCGCAGCGAGCATTTTGTCCGAGGCGGAGTCCTGGCCGAATTCCACCGCCTCGCACCCGGCTGCCTTCATGGCGCGGGCAAGCTCGGCGTCGAAACCCGTCGGGTTGCAGAAGGCCGACCAACGGACGGGCAGCTTCCGGCGGCGAAGCGCGTCGCAGATCGCCAGGGCGTGTCCATGCGGGTCGTTGAAAACGCTGTCCACGAAAAAGAAATGGCGAACCTTCGAGCGGACCGCCACATCCTCGACCTCCTGGGCGACCGCTTCCGGCGAACGCAGGCGGTAGCGCTTTCCCTCCAGTTGCGGGTAAATGCAGTAGATACACTTGAAAGGACACCCGCGCTTGGTTTGCACACTGACAAATCCGCCCCGTTTCACATAGTGCGCGTAACGGCAAAGATCGTGGGCCGGGGCCGGCAATTCGCTCATCTGCTCGATCGTCTTGGTGGGCAGAACAATGGCGGCGGAAGTCCGATGCTTCGGAGCAGTGATAACACCGTCAATCCCTTCCAGCGAACGGACGGATTCAAGCCGCGCGAGAATCTCGGGGAACGCGCGTTCGCCTTCACCAATGACCCCGCAATCGGCATCCAGCCGCTGCATCCAGCCCTGCGGCGAGACGGAAAAGCCGGTGCCGCCGAGAATCAACGGTCCTTTGAACGAGCGCCGGACTATTTCGGCCAGCCGCCGCACATCGTCGAAATAAAGACGCGGCGCGAACAACCAGCAGTTGTCCAGATTGCGAATGCCAAACGCCACAGCCTGGAATCCGCCCCGGTCGAGCGCTTGTTGCAATTCCGCTTCCGGAGATCGCGCCAGCCCCATATCCAGGAATTTCACGTCGTGACCGGCGGCGCGAGCAGCGGCGGCCACGCACAAAGCGCCCAGCGGTGCCACGGGATACGGGGAACTTTCCCGGTTTGTCGCCACCAACAAGACCTTCATGATAAATCCTCCTCCAGCAAAGCCGCGCGCAGCCCCTGCTCGAAACTGCTCACTTCGGCCTCACTCACACAATCATCCACCCACGACAACAGCGCGGAAGGCTTGCCGCCGAAACTCACGAACACCACGGTCAACCCCGGCGGACGCCAGGTGGAAACGAGATGCGCGACATCGAGAATCTTTCCGCCAAACAGCTCGGTCATGCCGGCGCAGGTTTCACCCGAATCGGAAAACGACAGGGTGGCGAACTTGCCGCGCGTGGGTTTTCCCAGATGATTAACGTAGAAACCCAGCGGCAGCGGCTTGAACAGGTCCAGCGCCGCCATGCAACATTGCGGGAAGCGATCGCGAATCTGGTCGCTCATCTGCCGCCCGAGTTCAGCCATGATGTGGCTCACCTTCCCGGCCGACTGCGGTTCGATGCGATAGAACAGAATCGAAAGATGATTGGAAAAGATCGGACCTTTTGAGCCGCGCCGGCGGGTATCGTGCGGCACGGGGATCAAGTAGGCGCCGGTCTGGTTGCCGCGGCGAACCGCGAGCTCATGCAATGCGCGGAGCGAAGAGGCCAGGTAAAAATGACTGCGCCGGAAACCTGCATTGAACTGCCGGCAACGCGCATCAATGCGGGCGGCCTCCTGGTCGTTGAAGGAAACAACGCGGTAATGATTCCGGCGCGGGCGGCGGGCGGAATCCGGCGGCAAGAGCGAGAAGAGCGGATCCTTGCCGGATTCGTGGAGCCATTTCACGGAGCCGTGCGCCAGTTTCGCGTTGGGCCACCAGCCGCGAAGATCCCAGCCGAGTTGCTTCGGGTTGATTAAATTCTCGACTGCCGGCGCGCCGTTTGCCGGACCGGCGCCCAGATGAGCCAGCAACAACTCCATGCCGCGCGCGTCCAGCAGAACATGGTTCCACGAAATGAACAGGTGATGCGTTCCGTCGGAATGCCGCACCAAATCAAACGCGATCCCCGGACCGCGACTCGCGTGCAGCTCGTGTTGCGCGACGAAATCCGGCACCGGCCACAGCCCGTGCCCGGCGCTGTTCGAATTCCTGTGCTCAAAAAAAAATTGCCGCGGCCCGGATACCGTCCGCCAAAGCGGCGGAAAGAACGGCAGCCAGCGAATGACCCGCGCGCGCGAAATCCAGTCCAGCACCGGCGAGGCCGCCATGCGCTGGCGCAGACGTTCCACGTCCAGACCGTTTCCCAGCCGCATGGCGATATAGCAGACGTTGCCCACCAGACCTTCCCGGCGCATCCGGCGGTCCTGGCCATGCATAAAGTAGTCGCCGGCGGCCAATCGAATCTGGCGGGGCAGGTTGAACATAGACAGCGACCGGACGTTCAGGAAGACGGTTGGTTGTTGCGGGCCAGTTCGGCGATACACTTGGCCAGGGTGGCCATCGAGGTCAGATTGTTGCCGGTCAGGTGCGAATCCGGCACGCGGACACCGATCTCGCGTTCGCAAAAAAGCATCAGTTCGACAAGGGCGAAGGAATCAATGCCGGCATGGGACAGAGAGCTGTTTTCATCGAAATTCGTGCCTTCGGATATAAAGTTGGCACGCGCAAACTCGCAGAGCTGCGCGGCGATGGTCTTGGGGTCTTTCTCAGGGGTCATTGGTTGTTTGGGTCGGTGGCAAAATTGCGGCCGGTTGCAGCCGCAAAAGAGCGAGGCTCCACCGAAAAATCCGGGCGGCATTCAAAACCGGCGGTTGCAAAAGCCGGTGAACCGTGATTGTCGTCGGTTGACATTTCCCGAGAGTATGGCCGCGCTCGGAAAAGGGTCAAGCTTGGAAGGGTTGTTCACCATTTTCCCGACGCGCAAAAGATGTTGCAGGCTTCCCGCCTCTCCCCATTTCCTGGAAGAGGAAGTATTGGGTTGCGGCTCCGCTGCGCTATAGCCTTTTGAATTAAATCGGGAGTTTGCCGGCCAAAGCTCAGAAAGAATCCGCGTGATGAAAGCTTTTCCGTTGCTCCTCCGTGGCGCTGGATTTATTCTGTGCCACCTTGAACCATGCGGTATATCGCGAAAACAGAATTTGATGGTGCGTGGCGGGCACAAACCGGCTCGAACGGATGCGCTGTAAAAGCGGCGACGCATCGTATCGCGAGTTGTGACTTGGGCCGGAATTTGGATTTCGACATGCCTGGTTGATTCAGCCTCGCCTTGTCATTCATTGTCCCATGCTTTTTCCCCTTCCTTCGTCCGCAACATCTCCGCGGGTGGTCATTACCGGAGCGGGTGTGATTACGGCTTTGGGCATCGGCTGGAAACCGAACGCCGAGGGTTTTCGCGCCGGCCACCGCGCATTCCGGCCCGTAACTCTTTTCGATGTCAGCCGCCAGCGCGTGAAGATCGCCGCCGAAGTGGATTTGCCGGCCACGCTGCCGCCGACGAGTCTGAACGACCGGCAAATTGCCCGGCTTGACCGCGCCGGCAAGATGCTCTTGCTCGCCGCGAATGAAGCATGGCGCCAGGCCGGCTGGGAATCCGCGGAGAACCTGCCCCTGGTCCTGGGCACGACGGCGGGCGGCATGACGCTCGGAGAAGCTTATTTCCGCCAGGCGTTGCAAACCCCGCATCGCCAACGCCGCCAGCCCACCCGCGCCGTTTATTACCAGGCGCAAGTCCAGGCACGGATGGTTCTCGACGCGCTCAATTTCTCCGGCCCCATCACGATCATTTCGAACGCCTGCGCCTCCGGCAGCAACGCCATCGGCCAAGCGTGGGACCTGATTCGTTCCGGCCAGAGCGAGTGCGCATTCGCCGGCGGCTATGATGCCTTGAGCGAAATGGTGTTCTCGGGCTTCGACGCGTTGCAGGCGCTCTCGCCCACCGTCTGTCGGCCGTTTGACGCCAGACGCGACGGGCTTGCGCTCGGTGAAGGCGCAGCCATGATTACTCTGGAGACCCTCGATCGCGCCCGCCGCCGCAACGCACCGATCCTCGGCGAACTCCTCGCCTACAGCACATCCATTGACCACCATCATCTCACGCAACCTCATCCGCAAGGCGACACGACCCTGAATGTCATGCGCCAGGCCTGCATGACCGCCAGCGTCGCGCCCGCGGATGTGGATTACCTCAACGCCCACGGCACGGGCACCGTGCTCAACGACAGTTCGGAGGCGATTGCCATCGGCCGATGGGCGGGCAGCCGCGCGACCACTTTGCCGGTCAGTTCAACCAAGGCGGATATTGGCCACCTGCTCGGCGCGACGGGAGCGGTTGAGGCCGTGGTTTGCCTGATGGCTTTGCGGGAACAATGGCTGCCCGTCCAGGGCGCGTTTGAAAGTCCCGACCTGGCCTGCAACTTTCCCATCGTGAACCAGCCCCGCGACGCGCGCATCAACGTGGCGCTGTCGAACTCGTTCGGATTCGGCGGCGTCAACGCGACCTTGATCTTCAGGAGGTGGACGTGAGCCGGATCGTTGTTGCGGGATTGGGCGCGGTGTCGCCTGCGGGCTGGAATGTCGCCGCTCTTCGTGCAGCGCTGGACCAAGGCGAACCGCTGCCCACCCAACCGGTTGAGCGGCCCGGCTGGCCGAAGCCCCTGCGTGCGCGCCTGGTGCCAAACCCGGCCGTGCGTCCGGAATTTCTCGCGCATCCGCGCCTCCGGCGGACGAGTCCGGTCACGCATTACGCAGCATCGGTGGCGCTCGAAGCCACGGCCGGGCTGCGGGCCGGCCCGGAGGCGATACGCCGGTTGGGCATGATCGTCTGCCAGCAGGCCGGTTGCGTTCAATACACCTGCCGGTTCTTTGACGAGACACTGAAAAATCCCGCGACCGCCAGCCCGCTCCTGTTTCCCGAAACGGTTTACGCCGCCCCGGGCAGCCATGTCGCCGCGCTCCTGAAGGATGTGACGCTGGTTTATTCGCTCATCGGCGACCCGGCCGCCTTCCTGCAGGGCGTCGCGCTCGGCGCGCAATGGCTGGAGGAAAAGCGCGTGGACGCTTGCCTGGTCATCGGCGCCGAGGAATTCAACTGGATTTTGGCGGATGCGCTCCGGTTGTTTGATCGCCGCGCCATTCTCACCTGTGGCGCGGGAGCGTTGTGCTTGTGCCGCGAAGGCGAAATCGCGGCGGGCGTCGAGCTGGCGGCAATCACCGACGCCCACACTTATTCCGAACGCCGCGCCCGGGCCGAATCCGCGCGGAACATGCGCCGGCAGCTGGACGGCGGCGCGGCCGGAGAATTGCTTTGCGACGGGCTCGGTGGCAGTCCGCGTACGGATGAGGCGGAACGCGCGGTCTGGCAAGACTGGAGCGGGGCGCGGCTGAGTCCCAAGCGAATTCTGGGCGAAGGATTGATGGCCGCCGCCGCCTGGCAATGCGTCGCGGCATGCGACGCCGTGGCGAACGGGCGATTCGCCGCGGCCGATGTCAGCCTCGTCGGTTCGAATCAGCAGGCGATCGGAGCGCGGTTCGTGCGGCCCAGCCCGAGCATTTCTCATTTGTCCGCCGGCGGAGACGAGGGCAACATCCAAGCATGAACTCACGGATCATTCTCGTCACCGGCGCCAATGGCGGTTTGGGACAGGCCATCGCCCGCGCCTTTCTCCAGGAGTCGCCCGCCAACTTCGTCTTTCTCGGAATCCGTTCCCGGCGCGAACACGCCGACCAGTTGGCGCGGGAAAATCCCGGACGATGTTCGTGCCTTGCATTAGACGTTGCGTCCGCCGAATCCTGGAAGCAGGCAGTAAAGGAAATTCTCGCCAGCCACAGCCGGATTGACGTGCTCGTCAACAACGCGGGCAGCCACGAGGATTCGCTCTTGGCAACCATGCCGCCGGAATCGTGGGACCGGGTCCTGGCCACGAACCTGGATTCCGTCTTCCACGGCTGCCAGGCGGTGTTGCCCACGATGATCGGCCAGCACGGCGGGCGAATCGTCAATGTGTCTTCCTTGAGCGCGCTCCTCGCGCCGGCGGGACAGGCCAATTACGCCGCCGCCAAGGCGGGCGTGGTCGCGCTGACCCAGTCTCTGGCCAAGGAAGTGGCGCGCATCGGCATCACCGTGAACGCCGTCTGTCCCGGCTTCGTGGAAACGGAGACGCTGGCCCATTTGGCTGGCGAAGAAAAAAAGGCGGCGCAGATGCGGATTCCCATGCGCCGGTTTGGCCGGCCGGCAGAGGTGGCTGCAACGATTCGTTTTCTGGCCAGCGCCGAAGCGAGTTACATCACCGGCTCGGCGATCAAAGTTGACGGCGGAATATTTTAGCCGTATGGGGAATCGTCTTCTCATCATTCAGCCCTCGTATTACCGCTCTAAGACGGATCGAACCGTGTTCAAGATTCGCCGCCGCCCGGTCGTGCCGTTGACACTGCCTTATCTGGCCGCGCTGACGCCGCCGCATTGGGATATCAAGCTGGTTGATGAACAACTCGAACCGATTGATTTCGATTATCGCGCCGATCTGGTGGCGATCACCACCTGGACGCTCAACTCCTATCGCGCCTATGACATCGCCGACGAGTTTCGCCGGCGCGGCGTGCGCGTGATCCTGGGCGGGCCGCACACGTTCTTCCATGCCGAGGAGGCGGGCGAACATTGCGACGCAGTCGGGATCGGTGAGGCCGAGGCAATCTGGCCGCAGATGCTGGATGACGCCATTCACGGGCGGCTCAAGAAGATTTACCGCGCCGAATTGCTTGCGAGCCTGGCCGGCCTGCCGGTGCCGCGTTACGACCTGCTGAACATGCGGTATTACCGTCCGTTCACAACCTTTGCCGTTTCGTCGTCGCGCGGCTGTCCGTTCCGTTGCGAGTTCTGTTCCGAACGGATGTTGCTCGGCGATGCCTATCGCTGCCGCCCGGTGAGCGAGGTCATTGCGGAGATCAAGCATTGCCGCGCGAAGAGCCTGTTGTTTGGCGACAGCAATTTCGGCGGGAAACGGGTTCACACGATGGAACTCATGGAGGCGCTGATCCCGCTGAAAGTGCGCTGGTCCGCGCTCTGGTCGTCCTACCTGTGCAACGACGAGCCGTTCCTGGATTTGGCCTGCCGCAGCGGTCTCCTGCACGTGAACATTGGCATCGAGAGCATCAATCCCGACACACTCAACGGCATGAACAAGCGGTTCAACAAACTCTCGCGCTACGGAGAAATGCTGGCCAACCTCCGCCGCCGCGGCATCAGCTACTCGTTGAATTTCATCTTCGGCTGGGACGGCGAAACGGAAGGCGCCTTTCGCGCGACGCGGGAATTTCTCCGCCAGTACAAGGTTCCGGTCGCCTATTTCAACATCCTCACGCCGGTCAAGGGCACGCCGCTTCACGACCGGCTGCAAAGCGAATCCCGGATCATCAACAGCCGCGAGATTGACCGCTGGTCAGGGCAGATCTGTTACATCAAGCCGCCTTACGGCACGCCGGAGGAAATGGAGCGCAACGTACGGAAAATCTATCGGGAGTTTTACAGCCTGCCGTCCATTCTCTCGCGGATGCCGATGCCGTTGACGAAAGCCAGCATCGCCTCGTGGGTCATCAACTTCTCGCAGCGGCGGATGGCCCGGACGGTGAACAATAATTTTGACGGTTTCTGAGTGTGATTACTTCCCTGACTTCTTGCGTGCTTTGCGGCCCTGAATCGAACGGGGCAGGCATCGGCGCGACAGCGTCTTGGAGTGCGGCAGCCCTCTGCCGCTTTGGAGGTGCTAAAAGCGCCGTAGGGCCGGCGCACTCCAAAACCTGGCGGCAAATCCAATGGTCCATTGAGAGAGTGGACGATAATTGGTTCTGAACGACATGGCTGAACAAACAAAGATTGAATTGAGCAAGCCGCCCGTCCCGGTTGCCGGCAGGAAAATCATCATTATCGGCGGCGGAATTGCCGGGCTGTCTTGCGGCTGTTACCTCCAGATGAACGGTTACCGGACGGAGATTCTGGAAATGAACCCCGACCCCGGCGGGTTGTGCACGGCTTGGGACCGCGGACCGTATGTCTTCGACGGCTGCCTGAGCTGGCTGGTCGGCACCCATCCCTCCTCGGCGTTTCACCAGGTCTGGAATGAGCTGGGTGCGGTCGCTGGCCGGGAGATCATCCATTACGATGAGTTTCTGCGCGTCGAAGGCCGGGACGGCCGGGTCCTCTCCCTGCCAACGGACTTGGATTGGTTCGCGGAGAATTGCAAACGGATTGCGCCGGAGGATGCCGGCCGCATCGACAAGCTTTTGCGCGCGGTGCGGCGTTGCACCGTGATCAATCCGCCACTGGAGAACCCGCTGGAACTCCTGTCGGGTCCAAAAAAACTAAAGCTCCTGTTCCGCCATTTTCCCATGCTGCCGGTTGTCTTTGGCTGGAAAAATTTGAAGCTGGCGGACTATCTTGCGGGCTACCGGAGCCAGTTGCTTCGCGAGGCGCTGCTGGCTGCGGCCGGCAGCGAACACCTGTCGGCGCTCGTGCTGGTGATGGTGCTGGCCCTGCGATCCGGAAAAAACGCCGGCTATGTGGCCGGAGGCTCGCGCGGCATTTCGATGGCCATTGCCGGCCGCTATGCCCGCCTCGGCGGCGGCCTGCGATTGAACACCCGGGCGGAGGCGGTGACGGTTGAGAACGGTCGGGCCACCGGGGTGCGGTGCGCCGACGGAACGGTGGTTCTGGCCGACACGGTGGTTTCCTGCGCCGACGGCCATGCGACGATTTTCGAGATGCTCGGCGGCCGTTATGTCAACAAACGGATTCTTGACGCCTATCGTCAGTGGAATATTTTCCAGCCGCTGATTCAGGTGTCCCTGGGCATCAATCAGATCTTTCCTGATGCGCCCCACGCCGTCAGCCTGCCGTTCCCGCATCCGTCCAAGGCCGGCGACGTCAAGCGGCAGGACCGGTTTGAAGTGACGATTTTTGGGCCGGAGTACGGCTACTGCCCGGCGGGCCGGACCGTCATGATTGCCAGGTTTTCCAGCAATTACGAACATTGGACCAAACTCAAGAACCAGAGTCCCGCCGATTACCGGAAGGCAAAAAAGGAACTGATCGAGGAGATTGTGGGTATTTTGGATCAAAGATTTCCGGGGTTGGCGCAGCGTGTTGATCAGACCGACCTGGCGACGCCGGCCACTTACGAACACTGGACCGGCAACTGGCAGGGCAGCTACCAGGGCTGGCTCCCCACGCCGCAAATTCTGGGGCGGCGTCTTCCGTACACGCTGCCGGGATTAAAAAATTTCTACATGGCCGGCCAGTGGGTGGAGACCGGCGGCGGACTGCCCCCGTCCGCGCTCTCCGGCCGTTATGTCACGCAATTGATCTGCGCCCGCGATGGAAAAGTGTTTGCCGCCGCCGAACCGTGAGCTTCCTTAAAGAGAACCGGCTTCACGGCAGGTTTTCTCAGTACGCCACCGGCATGCCACGGCTGTCGGTGTGGAAGGTGAAGTCGAAGATCCGGATGTTTTTATTCTGGTCACGAACCCGTCCCGAAATCGAGTACTCCTTTTGCGGCTCCAGCACCAAATCGGCGGGAAACGCATAGACTCTTTCGTAAGCGCATTTGTCCGGAAAAGAAATCGGCTGGTTGAGTGTGAGATGCCGTTCGAATGCATTCCCGGGCTGGGGATCTCCCTGTCCATTCTCGCCGATGAGCACCGCTTCATAGGATTCGGATGCACCAACTGGCTGGTGATCTCCCCGGTGGATCTCCGCACTGGAAAATTGCCCAACTTTCTTGACGGTCAGCTCGACGGGAACTTCGAAGTCAAGATGGGTAAAGCTCGACGACCAAATCCGCAGAAAAACTTCATCATCCGGAAGCTTCCGACGGTCCCAATCGAGCGGCACGCGCGCAATCCTGATCAGGGCTTGTTCTTTTCCGGTGATCCATTCGGCGCCATTTTCCTCCGCCCGAAAATTTCGGAGTCCTGGGAAACCATCATACAGCCCGGCCACCCGACGGCTCGAAGTGTCCTGGGTGGGAGCAAAGCTGCTCAGCAAAATTCCGTCCGAGTTGAGGTCGTCGAGCGCTCCATGAGTGCCCCCGAAGGTCACCATCTCGCTGCCTTTTTTGACCAGCCATCCGGCATGAACATAATGGTTGTCCAGGCTGATAAGAATATTGGCCGGATTGAGTGTGACGCAGGTGTGGCCCCGGACAATTCGCTCGAGCGCCAGAGGATAGCGATTGGTCAGGGTCTCAGCCATCCAGGCATCGGCCGTGGCAAAGCCTTCGGCGTCGAGCCGGTTCTTTTGCGAAAGAGCTTCAACCGCCGGAAGATAGTTGATGGGGTCTCCCGTCTCGGTTGAATATCGGAAAGAGTTCTTTGAGGGATTCCAATCGATGGTGGCCCGTTCGCCTTTCGAATTCGTGACCATGAACCGATTGGTCTGACCCGGGAACTTGGCCGTCAATACATCCACGCCTTTCAGGTGCGGAAGCAGTCGCATGAGGTTTTCGGTTTCGGCGGGCGAATTATGAATTTCCACCCAGGACTCGATTCCGGCTGTGGGAAGGACAATGTCCTTTGAATTCATAATGGAATTCGTGATCCGGTACCCGGCGTTTTTTAGAAAAGTCCGAATCTCGATACGCTGGCCGACGCCGGCGTGATTGTTTCCGTGATCCGAGAGAATCAGGATTTCGAGATCACGCCCCTCACGTGCCCTGTAAAGGACCCGTAGTTTCTGGAGTTGTTCATCGAGTGCGCCAAGCATGGCAAAAATATCGCGGGACAAGTGCTGGGCATCGTCCGGCGTACGAATGTAGGCGTAGTAGTTGTCGCCCTGGCTCTTGGTATTGAGAAAGTTTCCGACCAGTTCATGCACCTCATATCGATACATATGGGACGGATAGACATAACCCAGCGTACGAAGGAAACCGTTTTCCACCTGCCATTGCATCTGCTCTTCATGCTCCATCGAGGTGGTGATGCCGTTCACGGAAATTTCCCGGTTCACGGCATCGCTGTAATAAGTGCGCTGATAACCGGGCAGCGGGCGATCGCCGAAAATGTCGGTCCACGCGACGTCGCTAGTCGAGGGAAACGTTGAAATCATGCGGCTGACCGGAAAATATCCCTGATGGAAGGCTTGACGATGGAATTGAAAGCCATGGGTGTCCTTGTAGGTGATTCCTTCCTGTAGGGCTTTCATGTCGCGGTAGGCAATTCCATCAAGAGCGATGATCAGCCGCTTGGGGAGCGCGAAACTTGTGGTGGGAAGAATTGGCAGGGCTAACAAAAGAAACAGGACAAGCCGGTTCGAGGCTTTGCTCTGGTAAACCAAACTGCCGGGACGTGGACAGAAAATCATGACGCCAATGTAAAGGCGGACCATTGTTGAGCCGAGAGAAATTATATTTTTTGGCGCGAGAGGAATCCGGCTGCTTTTTGACTTGCTCCAAACCAAGCTAACGAACATGCTCCAATCGCGAAAATTGCGACGGTCGTATCAGGTATGGATAACACTGCAACCCTAAGAAACGAAATCAAACGCTTAATGGTGGACAACCTCATGCTACAGATCAGCGCGGAGGAAATCGGAGACGACCAGTCCATGTTCGGCCCCGGCAGCTTGGGTCTGGATTCGGTGGATGCGCTACAACTTGTAGTTGCCCTCGACAAGGCGTATGGACTCAAAATCGCCGATCCTGAAGCCGCACGTCAGATTCTTCAAAGCGTTCGTTCCATGGCGGCAGCAGTCGCCAACCATAAAGCATCCCCGCCCAGCCAATAATCCTGACGACCAACTTGATGTGAGTTTGGCCGTCGCGATTCTATCCTTGCTCCTGAGAAGCAAAACATGCAAGCCGTTTATAGTCTACGAAATGCTCCATTCTTGCTTCTTGAGTCATCGCCCCATCTCAGATGGTGGTTGGAGTGCTAACAAATTGCTAACGCTGGATTCAATGTTCGGCATTTTACTTTCCGTGTTCATCCGACCGGGAATTGTCAGCCGGTTGGCGGTCGGTTAATCAGTCAGGGAGGCGTATTCGCCAAATTGTTGGTTGCCGGAGTGACGGTCGGAGACGTATAGACCGGCGGAGTATGGTCATCGCCACTCCAGGTGGATTGGGAATAGGGTGGAGACTGGTTGAGGTTTGATGAAAATGGACCACTGGCACAGCCGGTGATGCCGGTGACGACAACTGCCGTTGAAAACCCAAGACCCAACGCCATAAACAAAGGGCCCGCTTTGATTTTGAGTGTGGTCATATTGATTGATTTTAGGTTCCGGGTCGGCCCTTCGCTATGGGGTGTTACCCTACCGTTGGTTATATTGGTGCCGCTGCCCGACAACAAGTGCGGCGCGCAGGGTGCGTCCAAATCGAAAACTTCCGGTAGGGTAACACCCCATAGCACACGCGCAGCCTCGTGAATTATAGTCAGCCGATCAGGTAAACACACGCCTGCCTAAAATAGGCAACACATGAAAACCAAATTCACCCTGCTCGCCATCAGCAGTTCACTGATGCTGGCCGCGCCAGCGTTGCTGGGGCAAGATACCAACAACAACAGCACCAACAGCCTCACCCAAACTTGGAAATACCAGAAAGCGCTTGAAAATGACCGGTTTTTGGGCGAACGATCCCTCCTTCCACCCGGACTCAAGGAGAAATTGCAGCTAACCGATGAACAGCGAGGCGAAATGAAGCCAATCGAGGATGACTTTGCCAACACCTGCCAGGAATACCAGACCGCCAACCAACCCCGGATTGACGCCGCCGAGGAGGCAAATCGGCAGGCGCGCGCAGCGAAGGACACGGCAAAAATTGAGGCAGCGCGCAAACAATTGCAACAGGTCTGGGCTGGTCTCCGGCCATACCGTGTGACCGCAGTCAATCAAATCAAGCCTCTGCTGACGCCGGATCAACTCGCGATTTTGGACGATGCGAAGAATCAATGGCGCGAAAATCATGGTCAGGAAGCGAATGATCCTTCTGCGAATTAATTAATCACAATCGCAACCAATCCGCAGTGACGGGAAAGAAGCTGTTGAAGGATCTTCATTCGCTGAAGGATTCTGCAAAGCATGGTTCAGTGGGACCCATCTTCATCAAAAAATGTCCAAATTGCGCGGTAGGGTTACACCCCATAGCACAGGGCCGACTCGCAACGTAATGTGCTGTTCGTAATAAAACATCAATTAACGCAACAACCGAAAGAAAAGTATAATGAAAATGAAATCAACTTGCACCCTCGCGCTCCTGGCAACCACGGGCGCCCTGTTAGTCACCAGCGCACAGTTGCGCGCCTCCGATACGGACAGCCGCATCGAGTCATCCGCCGCCAAGTCGTATGTGTTCAAAACGTACCTCAAGGATGATTCCATCAAGACTGAATCCAAAGATGGTGCCGTCACCCTGACCGGAACGGTGACCAAGGCGTCCGACAAGTCGCTGGCCCAGGACACCGTGGCGAGCCTGCCCGGCGTCAAGAGCGTGGACAATCAACTGCTGGTCAAAGGCGAACAACCGGCCGAACACTCGGACACATGGATCGGACTGAAAGTGAAATCCGCACTCCTGTTCCATCGCAACGTGAGCGCCACCGGAACGACGGTGTATGTGAAAGACGGTGTAGTCACCTTGCAAGGTGAAGCCTCCAGCCTGGCCGAAAAGGAACTCACCACCGAATACGCCAAGGACGTTGACAACGTTAAATCGGTCAATAATGAGATGACCATCGCCCAGACACCGGCCATTTCAAGCCCAACGATGGGCGACAAAATTGATGACGCCTCCATCACGGCTGAAGTCAAGTCCTCGCTGCTGTCGCACCACTCGACCAGCGCCTTGCACACCACGGTTTCAACGACGGACGGCGTCGTCACCCTGAGCGGCATTGCCAAAAACGACGCCGAAAAGAGCCTCGTCACCAAACTCGCCACCGACATCAACGGAGTGAACAGCGTGATCAACAACATGACCATCGCCGTGCCCGTGGCGGCCAACTAATCCGGCAGATTGCTGCTGGCTGGTGCGTTAGCGCACCAGCCTCCAGTTGACCAGACCAAATAAAAGGAAATTTTTATGTTATATACAATCGCGGTGGTATTGCTCGTTCTGTGGCTGCTTGGCCTGGTGAGCAGTTACACGATGGGCGGGTTCATTCACATCCTGCTGGTAATTGCTGTTGTCATGATACTCGTCAACCTCATTTCCGGTCGCAAGCGGTTGAATTAAGAAACCACTAACTGAAGAATCAATATGAATACAAAAACCATTGTCGCAGTCCTCTTGGTCACTCTGGGCATCGTGGTGCTCGCTTACTCCGGCATCACCTTCACGACGCCGGGAAAACCGGTTGACTTCCTCGGCATGCATTTTGAGACCACTGTCAGTCACTTTATCCCGCCCGTTGTCGGAATGATTGCGCTCGTCGGCGGAATTGTGTTGCTGGTGGTGAACCCCAAACGGGTCTGATAAGCGCAATCGAAACTGCACCGGCATGAAAGTAAAAATATTCGAAGTCATCCTCCATAAACTCCCATCCGGCAAGTCGCCGGCGACGGCCTTGGAAGAGTTGCTTAACGAGTTCCTCTCACAAAAACCGGACCTGAAATTGGTGTCCACGCACATGAGCACCCTGGTCACGCCTGCAGAGCCGAATGCCATGCCCAGAACCGAGGAATCATCCATCATCGTTTTTTGCACGCTCTTCTATACCGACCACTGAACGAATGATACCGCTGTATGCACACCCTGAAGCTCATTTACCTGACCATCATGCAATTGATCAAACAAGTCCGGTCCCTTCCCCAAACCATCGCGAATGCTGTCAGTCAAAGGCGGCTGTTGGCGGTTCGCAACGAGCATGAAGCCGAACGGCTCGACCGGATACGCAACCCGTCGAAGTATCTTGGCAAGTGATTTAACCTTCATCGGGCTGTATCTTTTGCAGTGTCGCAATTTAAAGTTTTGGGAGCGCAAAGTATTGCTCCGCAAGCTGTAAACTTTGGTTTGCGCGGGGCGATGCTCCGCGCTTCGGTTACGGCGAGTGGAAGTTTTTAAGCGCCCGGGTGGAAACAGCGCTGGAATTTGTAATTGCTCCGACCGGCGGCGGCCACTAATTTCCCGGCCATTGCCAGCCCATGAATGTTGCCATCAAGACCTCCAACCTGACGCGCGATTTCGGAAAGTTCCGCGCGGTCAATGATCTGAACCTCCACGTCGAGTCCGGCCGCTTTTATGGTTTCCTTGGCCCCAACGGCGCGGGCAAATCCACCACCATCAAGATGCTTACCGGCCTCCTGGCACCGAGTGGTGGCACGATGCACATCCTCGGCGAGGACATGGGTGAACCGCACCGCGCGCTGGAAGTGAAACGCCGCATTGGCGTGGTGCCGGAGAACCTCGCGCTGTTCGACAACCTGACCGCGCGCGAATTTCTCACCTTCATCGGCCGCATGTATCTGCTGCCGCGCGACACCGTGCGCGAACGTTGCACCGAACTGCTCGCCATGATGGACCTGGCGCACGAGGAGAAGAAGCTCACGCTCGAATTCTCGCATGGCATGAAGAAGAAACTCGCCCTGGCCGCCGCGTTGATTCCCAATCCCGATCTCCTGTTCCTCGACGAACCGTTCGAAGGCGTGGATGCCGTGGCGTCTCGGGTATTACGCGACACGCTCAAGCAGTGCGTCAGCCGCGGCGCGACGGTTTTCCTCACCTCGCACGTGCTGGAGATTGTCGAGAAACTTTGCTCGGACGTCGGCATCATCGCACAGGGAAAGCTCGTACATCAGGGCACAATGGAGGAGCTGCATCGGGACGGCTCACTGGAGGACAAATTCCTCGCGGTGGTGGGCAGTGACGGGCACGAGGTCCAGAAGTTGAGTTGGCTGGAGGGTTGAATGAACTGGGAGCAACTCAAGACCATCCTCTGGCTGCGTTGGCGGCTCACGCGCAATCAGTGGGCGCACAGCGGCGGTTTGTTGGGCGCGGTCATCGCCGTGGCGGCCGGCCTGGGTGCGGTTGCGCTGGGCGGATTGTGCTTCGTGGGCACCCTGCTCGGTGCCGCGTTTGGATTGGGTGAAGTTTCACCGAAAATCATCATGGCCATCTGGTTTGGCGTCACCGTCGTGTTCCTTTTCTTCTGGATGATCGGCCTGCTCACCGAATTGCAACGCTCCGAGACCATCGATTTGCAGCGCCTCATGCACCTGCCGGTCGCGCTGGGCCAGATGTTCGTCGTCAATTACGCCGTGTCGCACTTTGCGTTCAGCATCATCGTGGCCGTTCCCGTCATGCTGGGGCTGGGCATCGGACTCGTGTTTGCGCGCGGGCCGGAAATGGTGCTGCTGGTTCCGCTCGCCTTGAGTATGGTCTTCATGATCACGGCGTGGACGTATTGTCTGCGTGGTTGGCTGGCCACGCTGATGAGCAATCCACGGCGCCGCCGCACGGTCATCATGGGCATCACCTTCACCTTCATTTTGCTCAGTCAGGGACCGAATCTTTATTTCAACCTTCTCCAACGGGGAGACTTTCATCACAAACGGCAGACCACCACTGATCAAAACACGCGCCACGCTGCTGAACAGGAAAAACTCAATCAACTGCTCGCCGCACAGAAATTCATACCCCCGCTCTGGCTGCCGCTGGGCGCACAGGGGCTGGCCGAGGGACGTGTGCTGCCCGCGTTGCTCGGGACACTCGGTTGTCTCGGCATTGGCGCACTCGGATTGCGTCGCGCGTATCGCAGCACCGTAAGCTTTTATTACGGTCAAACCGGCGGACAAGCCCCGGGGCGAATCAAACCAGCTGGAAAAATCGCGGCAGCCGCGGCCGCGCCGTCTGGAACCGGCAATGGGTTTCTGGAATTGCGCCTGCCCGCCGTGCCGGAACAGGCGGCGGCGCTCGCGCTGGCAACCTTCCGTTCCCTGTTTCGTGCGCCGGAGGTAAAAATGGCGTTGGGCAGTTCATTTCTCTCGATGGCGATCGTCGGGGTAATGGTCTTTTTTCGTTCACCACCCCATTTAACCGACGCTATGAAACCGTTCTTTGCCACGGGCGTGGTGGCATTCTCGATCTTCATGCTGGTCCAATTCCTAGCCAACCAGTTTGGCCTGGACCGTGACGGTTTCCGTTCGCTGATTCTTTCGCCGGCGGACCGGCGGCTCATCCTGTTGGGCAAAAATCTCGCGAGCCTGCCCGTGGGCGCCATCTTTGGCGTCATCATGCTGACGTTGAGTTCCGTATGGCTACATCTGCCCTGGCTGGTTTTCATCGCCACCCTGTTTCAACTCACAGCACTGCTGCTGCTTGCCGGACTGGCCGGCAACGCGCTGTCCATTCTCGTGCCCTACCGCATCCAACCCGGCTCGCTGAAACCGACCAAGATGCCCGGACTGGCAATGCTCGCCATGATCCTGTGTCACCTGCTTATTCCCGTTGCCATGGCCCCGGCGTTCGCACCGCCGTTGGCCGAACTATTGTGGCGGCTGGCCGGCTGGCCGGACGCGGTGCCGGTCAATCTCATTCTCTCGGTTCTGCTCGCGTTGCTGGTCGCGGTTGCCTACTGGCAGACACTGGGTCCGCTGGGCCGCCTGTTGCAACGCCGGGAAACAAAAATCCTGGGCGTGGTGACGGTGGAAGTGGAATAGGCGAAACCGTCGGTTTTTTTAAAATCACTTTTGCGTTTGTCAAGAGCATCACAATAAATTTTCAAAAAAATATTTCTTGAGAAAAAACCTCCCCCGGGCGATGTAATGGTCAGAAAGCGTGAGTTGAAATTCGCGCATTGCTCTTTGGAAAATTTAACCAGATTTGCCCTGCCCTGTTCGTGATTCGCTACAATCCTTGAACCGTAGTAATAAACGATCAATGGAGCCATTCTGTGACTGTGGCCGACACGCCTTCACTGGAAGTCGAAAGCAGCCCGGCGGGTTCCGCATGTTGTAAAACATGTTCAAAGGATCATGTCGCACACGGCAAAGGTGGGGTTTTTTATTTGTAAATGGGGAATTAGCCCACCGACCGGCGGGCTTTTTTGTTTTGGGCAATTTTTCGTCCGGTGCTAATCTCCCTTCATGGCGCGCGATGACTTGTTTGCAACCCCGGCTGAATCCAGGCCCCGCGCCTCGACCGCGCCGGAAACCTCCCGGCATCAACCGCTCGCCGCGCGCATGCGACCGCACCAACTCGACGAGTTCGCCGGCCAGACCCATATCCTTGGCCCCGGCCAGTTGCTCCGCCGCGCCATCGAAGCCGACCGCATCCAATCACTGATTTTCTTCGGACCGCCCGGCACGGGCAAAACGTCGCTCGCCCAAATCATCGCCCGCCAGACCAAAAGCAAATTCGAACGGCTCAGCGGCGTCGAATCCAATGTCGCCGACATGCGCCGCGTGCTGGCCGCCGCCTCGAACCGCCTCGAAAACACCAGCCAGCCAACCATCCTGTTCATTGACGAAATCCATCGTTTCAATAAGGCGCAGCAGGACGTGCTGCTGCCAGATGTCGAGAGCGGCGTCGTGCGGCTCATCGGTGCAACGACCCACAATCCGTTTTTCTTCGTCAATTCGCCGCTGGTCTCGCGTTCGCAGATTTTTGAACTGCGCCCGCTGACGGAGGATGAGCTTTTTTTACTTTTGCAACGCGCATTGGGCGACGCCGAACGCGGACTCGGCTACCTGAAGATCAAGGCGGAAGAAGATGCGTTGCGCCACCTCGCCAAAATGGCCGACGGCGACGCGCGCAAGGCCTTGAACGCGTTGGAAATTGCCGCGCTCACCACTTCGCCGCAGAAAAACGGGGTGGTTCACATTGACCTGGCCACCGCCGAGCAAAGCATCCAGAAAAAGGCCGTGGTGTACGACGACGAAGACGCGCACTACGACACGATTTCAGCGTTCATCAAATCCATGCGCGGCAGCGACGCGGACGCGGCGCTTTACTGGCTGGCGAAGATGATCCATGCCGGCGAAGACCCGCGCTTCATCGCCCGGCGGATTGTGATTTGCGCAGCAGAAGACGTTGGTCTGGCGGACCCGATGGCTTTGGTGCTGGCCAACACGGCGTTGCAGGTGTCGGAATTTGTGGGCTGGCCGGAGGCGCGCATTCCACTGGCCGAAGCGACGGTTTACATTGCCACCGCGAACAAGAGTAACAGCGCCTACCTGGCGATTGACGCCGCGCTGGAAGACGTGCGTTCCGGACGCACGCTGCCCGTGCCGGAACATTTGCGCGACACACATTACAAAGGCGCCGAACGGCTCGGCCATGGTAAAGGCTATGAATACGCGCACGACCATTCCGGACATTTTGTCGCGCAGGATTATCTCGGCACGGAAAAATGCTATTACAAACCCACCGAGCAGGGCGTGGAAAAGAAAATCAAGGAGCGGGTCGAAAAATGGCGGGCGGAATTCACCAAGATTAAAAACCAAAAACTTGACCGCGGATGACCACGGATATACACGGAATTTTTTCTGTTCGTAGGAGCCGATCCCGCAATGCGGGTGAGGCTCTGACTTCATCATATCCATTTCAGCGCGCGGTATTGGAGACTCGTCACCTCGTCTCCTACAAGCTGAATCCGTGTCAATCCATGTCCACCCGTGGTTATTTTATTTTCTCCGTTTCATGAAAATGCAACCTGATATTCATACGGCCAAGGTCTCACTCCGAAAACAAATCCGCGGCGCGTTGCAAAAATTTCCTCCGGCGGTGCGCGACGCGCTGTCCGCGCAAGTCCGCGACCGTCTCAAGGAACAAGCCATTTGGAAAAACGCCGGATCGGTTTTATTTTTCGCGCCGCTGGCGGATGAACCGGATTTATGGCCGCTTCTGGAGGAGGCGCTGGCAGGCAAGAAAATTGCCGCCCTGCCCCGCTCTGATTCCGCGAACAATGGTTACATTGCGGGCCGGGTGCAAAATTTGCGGGCCGAAATTGTGACCGGGCAATTCGGCATCCGCGAACCGTGCGCGAGTTGCGTTGAGATTCCGTTGAACCGGCTGGATTTGGTGCTGATCCCCGGTGTGGGGTTTGATTTGCAGGGACGGAGACTGGGCCGTGGCCGGGGATTTTATGATCGTCTGCTGGCCGATGTGGACGGCATCAAATGCGGAATCGCTTTTGATGAACAAGTGGTGAATGAAATTCCGGCCGGGCCGCAGGACGTTCGCCTGAATTTTATTTTGACACCAACGCACTGTGTGGAAATTGCGGACTGAACGGCGGCACGATCATCATTGATGCTGCTGGTTTATCACCGGCATGCTGCCGTTCTCCCAGCCTTGCGGGGCGTTCCACGGGCGAACCGAAGCGTTTTCGGGTTCATTCGTTTCGCAACCGCTGGCCACTACAAGCACACTGCCAAGCAAAAGAAGCAAGAGCCAATTGACAGCGCGGCATTTCATTTCAGGAAGCCGGATGTGCGGGGCTGACTTCGTCACCTTCAATCACTTCGCCGAGTTTCCAACCCGGCACAACGTTGGCGATGCAACGGTCCTTTTCGACGCTGCGCACGACAACCTTGGCGACGAGTTTGCCATCGCGGCTGACCAAAAGCTCGCCATCTTCAAGAACCCCCTGGTCCTGGCCGATGTTCAGCACCACAAAATCCCATTTCGGATCCACCACCAAAATCTTGCCCTTGAGGTCGGCGCGCAATTTGACGGTCGGATCCGGACCTTCGTATTTGGCGAGGCGGGTTTGCAAACGGCTTATGGCGCGCTGCAAAACCATTTTCTCTTCGTTGGCAACTTCAATATCCTCCTGCGCGGTCTTCAGGGCACGATTCAATTTCCCCACATCTTCAGGCTTTACGCCGGTGGCTACATACTGGGCCAGTTTCGTCAGCGCATCCTCGCGTTCCTGCGTGGTCTTAGCCAGCTTGTCGGACAAGTCATCAGCGCGCTTGACCTGTGCCGCGGCGGTGGCAACCGCCTTGTCGCGCTCAGACTTCGCACCGGTTAATTCCAGATTGACTTGCGCCAGGTCTTTTTCAGTCTTGGCCAGCTCTTTTTTGGTCTTGTCTCTTTCACCCTCGGCCGCAACCCGGCCATCGCGCTGGGTATTCCGATCAGTGACCAGCGTGGTAATTTCTTCCCGCACTTTAACAATATTCCATCCGCCGGCGAATAGCGCCGCAGCGATGGCCACAATCAGACTGATGCGAATCAACATGGCTTGAATTCCAATTTTCCCGTCAAGTTAAGCTTTTGCGACCGGCGTGTCAACGCCGGTTTACGCGTTGCCAAACCTCATTTACAGTTCATTTTTGCTCCAGCTCCATGGGTTGGGAATGCCGCGCAATGCGCCGGCCCAGGTTCAATATGAATACATCCGTAAAATCGCGTTTGAATGGATGCACCATTCCTTCGCCCGGCCACGGCGTCATTCTCCAAGACATCGTTGAGCCGGACGAATTTATTGTCCCGCAAAGTTTCCGTGGCAACCACAGACTGGCCAGCCGGTGACTTTTCTGATTAGCTCTGCGCAATGAATCAATCCGCTGTTCGCCAACTGCGCACCCTGCTGGTTCTGGGCCGTGTGTCGCAGTTGCCAACGGTCTGGTCGAATTGTCTCGCCGGCTGGTGGCTGGGTGGTCACGGAAATTTTGCGAAGCTGCCGCTGTTGTTTTTTGGCGTCAGCGCGCTTTATACCGGCGGGATGTTTTTGAACGACGCCTTTGACGCGGATTTTGACCGCCAGCGCCGCGCGGAGCGGCCGATACCTTCCGGCGCGATTTCGCTGTCCGCTGTCTGGCGCTGGGGACTGGCGTGGCTCGGTCTGGGCGCATTGTGTTTGACTGCGTTAAGCAAAACAACCGGAGTCCTCACAGTGGTGCTGCTGTTGTGCATCATCATTCACGATGCAACACATAAAGTCGTCACCGCATCGCCGTGGCTGATGGGCTTGTGCCGGTTCTGGGTCTATGTCATCGCCGGATCGACGGGCGCATTGGGCGTCAACGGCGGACCGATTTGGTGCGGCGCGGCGCTGGCGTTGTACGTCGCCGGGCTGGGTTGCCTGGCGCAGCACGAAAGTTCCCGCGGGCGGGTTCCTTATTGGCCAATGGCGCTGCTGGCGGCACCGATCGTTTTTGCCCTGTTGATGAACTCGGGGGAATATCGTGTTCCAGCCACGTGGCTGTCGCTCGTGCTCGCGCTGTGGATCGCACTTTGCGGGCGGCCAATTTTTCAAGCGGGCACGGGCAATGTCGCACACATCGTGTCGGGTTTGCTGGCGGGAATTGTTTTCGTGGACTGGCTGGCGGTCGCGCCGTTATGCCCCTATTGGTTGAGTTGCGTGTTTTTGATTTTACTCGGTACGACGCTGGGACTTCAGCAATTCGTACCGGCCATTTGAATTTGCCTTCCGAATGCGCCCTCACAAGCTTTGCTTGAACAAAAGAATGTTTCCTGCTAATTTGAAGTTTCACTTATGAGCACTGAGGCACCGGTTAAATTGACGCACAACGAAGAAATCAAGGCCGCCATTCCGACGCTCGCGGGCACCATCGCCGCGACGATCAATGACGTCGCCGCTGATCATTTTTCCGAGGACGACAACCAGTTCCTGAAATTTCACGGCTCCTACCAGCAGGATGACCGCGACCTGCGCAAGACCGGCAAGAAATACATCATGATGGTCCGCAGCCGCATTCCCGGCGGCGTGATGACGGCCAATCAATGGCGCGTGTTCGACGATCTGTCGGCCCGTTACGGCAACAATACGATGCGCGTCACCGCGCGCCAGACCATCCAGTTCCACGGCATCCTCAAGTCCAACCTGCGCGCGGTCATCCAGGCCATCAACGACTCGCTGCTCTCCACGCTCGCTGCCTGCGGCGACGTGAACCGCAATGTGCTCGCTCCGCCCACGCCCGCCTATACGCCGGCGCGCGAGCAGGTTTTTCAGGATTGCCGCCGCGCCGCCCTGGCGCTCGCGCCGCAAACCACGGCCTATCACTCCATCTGGATTGACGGCGAGCAACTCGACCTCGAAAAGCCGGAGAACAAAAATTTCGCGGATCCGCTTTACGGCAAAACGTATCTGCCGCGAAAATTCAAGATCGCGTTCGCCATTCCGCCGGTGAATGACCAGGACATTTTCACCAATTGCCTCGGCCTCATCGCCATCGTCGAGAATGACCGTCTCGCCGGCTACAATATCGCCGTCGGCGGCGGCATGGGCCGCAGCCATGGCAATGAGGCCACCTATCCGCGCCTCGCGGATGTTATCGGCTTTTTCAAATCGGAAAAACTAGTGGAGGTGGCGAAGTCCGTGCTCACGATTCACCGCGACTTCGGCGACCGCACCGACCGCAAGCACGCCCGCCTGAAATACATCGTGGCTGAACGCGGCGCGGACTGGACGCGCGCCGAAATCGAAAAACGCGCCGGCTTCAAGCTCGAACCCGCCCGGCCTTTCAAGTTCGCCAGCACCGGCGACCTTTATGGCTGGCACCAGGCCGTGGACGGGAAATGGTTTCTCACGCTCTTTGTCGAAACCGGCCGCGTGAAGGACGCAGGCGAACGCCGCTTGAAAACCGCGTTGCGCCAGATTGCGGAGAAATTTCCGAGCATCGAATTCCGTTTATCGGCAAATCAAAACGTCATTTTGGCGAACATTGCTGAAACCGAAAAAGCCGCCATCAGCACGGTGCTCGCCGAACGTGGCGTGAAGACGGAAAACCAGGCAACCGCGCTGCACGCGGCTTCCATGGCCTGCCCGGCGCTGCCCACCTGCGGCCTGGCGCTGGCCGAATCCGAACGCATGTTGCCCGGATTGATTGACCGCATTGAAAAACTCTGCGGCGACCTCGGCCTCGGCGGCGAAGAAATCATCATCCGCTCCACCGGCTGCCCGAACGGCTGCTCGCGGCCGTACACAGCGGAGATCGCGTTTGTCGGCAAAGCGCCAGGACGCTATCAAGTCTGGCTCGGCGGCGACACCGCCGGCACACGTCTCAACCGCATCTGGAAAGACGTGGTCAAGGATGAGGACATCGAAAGTGAACTGCGTCCCGTGCTCGCGCGTTACGCAAAGGAACGCAATTCCGGTGAACGCTTCGGCAACTGGTGCCAGCGCGTGCTTCTGAAAGATCAAACTAATTAAAGCAACAAAGGAGCGAAGAACTTGGCGTCTTTGCAATTGTGTTATTCAAAACAACATGACCCCCGATCAAATCTCCAAAGCAAACTCAGAATTGCGAAACCAATCGCCGCTCGAAATTGTCCGCTGGTCTATCGCCCAAGCCAGCGGTCGCGCCGTCGTCTCCACGAATTTCCGTCCTTACGAAGCCGTCATTTTGCATCTTTGCACGCAGGTACAACCGGACATCCCGGTGTTATGGGTGGATCACGGCTACAATCGTTCCGCGACCTACAAACACGCCGAGCAGATTAAAAAACTGCTCAAGCTGAACATCAAAGCCTACATTCCCAAGATTACCGCCGCGCATTACGACGCGATCTTCGGCGGGATGCCCGAACCGACGCCGGAAAATGAGGAGCGCATCAAGGCGTTCAGCACCGCGATGAAACTCGAACCGTTTCAGCGCGGCATGAAGGAACTGGCCCCAACCGTCTGGCTCACCGCCCTGCGCCAGGTGCAGAATCCGAATCGCGCCAGCTTGGACATTGTTTCCGAGGACAAAAATTTCGGCGCGCTCAAGGTCAGCCCGGTTTTTTATTTGACCGACGCGGACATGGAAAATTATTTGAAGCAATACAATCTCCCGAATGAATGGGATTATTTTGATCCGGCCAAGGCCGACGACAAGCGCGAGTGCGGCCTGCATGCGAACTGGGGTTCGCAGGCTCTGGGTTCTGGCGTCTAGGTTCTGGGGTCTGGCGTCTGGGCGCTGGTATAGGTAAACTGGATCAATTTTATGGGCGAACCTTTTGAAAATTCCGAGGCGTGGAAATCGGCGCGGGTGCTGGTGAATGAAGTCTATTCATTTTGCCGGCGCGAGCCGTTATGCCGCGATTTTGGATTGCGCGACCAGCTTCAGCGCGCGGCGATTTCCGTGATGAACAATGTCGCGGAAGGTTGGGAAAGTCTGCATGTTGCGGAAAAGCGCCAAGCCTATAATATAGCCCGCAGGTCATGCGGCGAAGTTCGCTCCATGAGTTATCCATTGCTGGACAACAAATTTATCAATATCGCCGAACAGGAAAAACTCCAATTCCAATGCATTCAAACTGGCAAACTCATCAGCGGCCTGATTCGCTCATTGAACGACCGATGAATAACCCCAGATCCCAGACGCCAGACGCCATCCCCTTTTCATGAGCAGCTACCATCTCGACCATTTGCAGTATCTGGAAACCGAGGCGATTCACATCATGCGTGAAGTCGCCGCGGAATTCGAGCGCCCCGCCCTGCTCTTCTCCGGCGGCAAGGATTCCATCTGCCTGCTGCGCCTCGCGGAAAAGGCGTTCCGCCCGTCGGACATCCCGATGCCGTTTCTCAACATTGAAACCGGCCACGAATTTCCGGAGTTGATTGAATTCCGCGACCGGCGCGCGAAGGAACTCGGCGCGAAATTGATCGTCCGCACCGTCGAGGACGCCATCGCCAAGGGGCTGGCCCATCCCGCACCCGGCGAAATCAGCCGCAACAAACTGCAAATTCCCGCCCTGCTGGCTGCGATTGAGGAGTTTCAATTTGATTGCGCCATCGGCGGCGCGCGGCGCGACGAGGAGAAGGCCCGGTCGAAGGAGCGGTTCTTCAGCTTCCGCGACAACTTCGGCCAGTGGGACCCGAAAGGCCAGCGGCCGGAAATCTGGAATCTTTACAACGCCCGCGTGAATCCCGGCGAAAACATGCGCGTCTTCCCGCTCTCCAACTGGACGGAAATGGACGTGTGGGAATTCATCAAGCGCGAAAAGCTGGAGGTGCCGGCCATTTATTTCAGCCACAAGCGCAAATGCGTCCGCCGCAACAACCAGTGGCTGCCCGTCACGGATTTGCTGCCGCCCAGGGAAAAAGAACAGGTGAAGGAACTCGTCGTCCGCGTCCGGACCATCGGCGACATCATCAGCACCGGCCTGGTCGAGTCGCCGGCGGATTCCGTGGACGACATCCTCGCCGAAATCGCCGCCGCGCGCGTGACCGAGCGCGGGTCCCGTGCCGACGACAAGGCCGGCGAAGCCGCGATGGAAGACCGGAAAAAGGCCGGATATTTCTGACCCGGCGATTGGAGATCGAAGATGGGAGATGGGAAAACCATGCAAAAACCTGAAAAATTCGAAGATTTGGAGGCTTGGAAGTCGGCTCGTGAATTGACAAACGAAGCCTACCGGCTGGTGCGGCGCGAGCCTATGTCGCGTGATTTCGGGCTTTGCGACCAGTTCAGGCGGGCGGCACTTTCAGTGATGAACAATATCGCCGAAGGTTGGGAAAGCCTTCATGTGGTGGAAAAGAAACAGTTTTATAATTGGTCGCGCCGTTCATGCGGCGAAGTGCGCTCCATGAGTTACGTCCTTCTCGATAACAAATTCGTTAGTTCTGAAGAACAACAAGCTTTGTTAAAGTTTTGCATCCGCACCGGCAAACTCGTAAGTGGCCTGATCCGCTCATTGGACAATCGCGATTGAACCCCATCTTCCATCTCCTATCTCCTAAAAACATGCCCCACACCCAACATCCGATAGAAATTTTAAGATTGAACACCTGCGGCTCGGTGGACGACGGCAAGTCCACGCTCATCGGCCGGCTGCTGTACGATTCCAAGAATCTCATGGAGGACCAGCTCGAGGCGCTCGAACGTTCCGCCGACATCACCGGCGGCGGCCAGATCAACCTGGCCAACCTCACCGACGGCCTGCGCGCCGAACGCGAACAAGGCATCACCATTGACGTCGCCTATCGCTACTTCGCCACGCCCAAGCGGAAATTCATAGTCGCCGACACGCCGGGGCACGTGCAATACACCCGCAACATGGTCACCGGCGCCTCCACCGCCAACCTGGCCATCGTGTTGGTGGATGCGCGGCAGGGTGTGATCGAGCAAAGCCGCCGCCATACTTACATCGCCGCGCTCCTCGGCATTCCCCACCTCATCATCGCGGTGAACAAGATGGATTTGGTGGATTGGAACAAGGAACGGTTTTTGGAAATCCGCGATGAATTTGAGGATTTCATCCCCAAGCTCGACGTGTTCCGCGACGTGAAATTCATTCCCATCAGCGCGCTCAACGGCGACAACGTCGTCGAACCGTCCCAGCACACGCCGTGGTATGAAGGCCCGCCCATGCTCGCGCATCTGGAAACCGTCCACATCGCCAGCGACTGGAACCTCAACGCGTTGCGCTTTCCCGTCCAATGGGTCAACCGCCCGAACAACCCCACCGACCCGCACCTGCACGACTTTCGCGGCCTGAGCGGGCAAATCGCCAGCGGCATCGTGCGCAAGGGCCAGACCGTGGCCGTGCTGCCCGCCGGCATCAAAACCACCGTGAAGGACATCTGGACTTATGACGGCCCGCTCGAAGAAGCGTTTTGTCCGCAATCAGTGACGCTCTGCCTCGAACACGACATTGACGTCAGCCGCGGCGACATGATTGTGGGCCTGGAAAATCTGCCGGGGCAAAGCTCCGATTTGCACGCGCACGTCTGCTGGATGCACAAGCGCCCATTGCAGGCCGGCAAAAAATATTTTCTCAAGCACGCCACACAGACCGTCCAAGCCGTCGTCACCCAGGTGGAAAGCCGCATCAACATGGCCACCTTTGAACCCGAAGCCGCGCCCGCCGCCCTCGCGGTCAACGACGTCGGAATCGTCCGCCTGAAAATCGCAAAACCGATTGTCTATGACGGCTACAACACCAACCGGCTCACCGGCTCCTTCATTTTGATTGAACAAGGCACCAACGCCACCGTCGGCGCCGGGATGCTGCTGCCGCCCACCGAAGCCGTGAAGCCCGAATACACCGACTTTGCCATCTAAAAGCACATTTGTAGGAGTCGAGGTAACGAGACTGGTTCCGAAAGCACCGGCGCAACACCCTCGATCTCCCAACTCCCATCTCCCAACTCCCAACTCCCAACTCCCAACTCCCATCTCCCATCTCCCATCTCCCAACTCCCTTGTGCCCGAGCAAATCCTGCACCGTCCGAATATCATGGCCATTTTCCAACAGGTGCGGCGCAAACGAATGCGGCAGCGTGTGCGGCGTCACCGGCTTGACCAGCCTGGCACGTGCCGCAGTCGGCACCGGGGCTGAAAAACCTGCCGCGCTGGGGAGGCAAACCCAGCCGTTGGGGAAGCAAACCCAGCCGCTGGGTAGGCAAACCCAACCGCTGGGGAAGCAAACCCAACCGCCGGGGAAGCAAACCCAACCGCCGGGGAAGCAAACCCAACCGCCGGGGAAGCAAACCCAACCGCCGGGGAAGCAAACCCAACCGCCGGGGAAGCAAACCCAACCGCCGGGGAAGCAAACCCAACCGTTACTTTTGCGCCCCCAATGATTGGGTTTGCACCCCGGACGATTGGGGGCGCACCCCCAACCATTGGGTTTCCGCCCCTTTTCGTCAAAAACGAGCCATTTTCGCCCAAATCCCCGGTTCCAGCCGCCCGACACCGCC
>Ga0302319_10001038_pt1 | contig 62311 bp, 57 predicted proteins | sample Bog_T0_2_FD_203319 | JGI IMG/M metagenome (GOLD analysis project Ga0302319, IMG submission 203319) | Peat permafrost microbial communities from Stordalen Mire near Abisko, Sweden - Bog_T0_2 | ecosystem: Environmental > Terrestrial > Soil > Wetlands > Peat | place: Sweden: Abisko, Stordalen Mire...
ATAATTTGGTGGCATTACCGCAGTGGTCCGACCCGTTCCCATTCCGAACACGGCCGTCAAACGCTGCATGGCCGATGGTAGTGGTTGTATAGCTTCCGCGAGAGTAGGTAGCCGCCAGTCTTTCAAAATCCCCAGAGCCGTCTCTGGGGATTTTTATTTTAATCCTGTCGCACTTGCCCGGGCTGCGCTCGCTATCCCGGCGCCGTTACTTCGAATCCGCCCACTCCCCGGTTTTTAAGTACGGTTTTAGCTTTTCCTTGAGCGTTTCCCGTCCGCGATGTATGAGTGATTTCGTGGCGGAGAGGGAGCAATCCAGGATTTCAGCGATTTCTTCGTAGCTCAATTCATCCTGGCGGCAAAGCAGAATGGCCGTCCGCTGGTTTTCCGGCAGTTCCGCCAGGGCCTCCTCAATTATCTGCGCGAGCTCCCCGTGCAGTGCGTCTTCCGCCGGCCGCACAATTTTTTTGTCCTCGTATTGCCGGTGCGGCAGGTTTTCGTGCTCGGCGTGGCTTTCCTCGATCGATTCCGCCGGATGCCGCGACCGGCGGCGGATTTCATTCAGGCAGAGATTCCGCGCGATGGTGAACAGCCAGGTGGAAAATTTGGCGGTGCGCACGTAGCGCTGCCGGGATTTGTAAACCTGCAAAAAAACATTTTGCGCCAGGTCTTCGGACTCGGCTTCGTCGCGCAGCGTGCGGCAGATGAAGTTGAAGAGCGGCTGCCGGTATTTCCCCACTAGTTCCGCGAACGCCGCGCGGTCGCCGCGTTTCACGCGCAGCATCAGGGCGGCATCAGGGTCGGGGTGGTCCGGCATCGTCGCTTAATTCTATTGAACAACGAGGCCACGACAAGGTTTCGCTGCGCCCCGCCGCCGAGGCGAAAATTCAGCTTCGCCGGCAAATTTTTCATTCCCTTAAACGCCAGCAGCCCACATGCTATGCGCCCGTGCAGGATCTGCTCAAAAAAATCGAGGCCGCCGCCGAGGCGAAATTGTCCTTTCCGCCCAGCGCCGCCGCGCCGGAAAAACTGGCGCGCTATAAAACTTTTCTCAAGGTGGAGGCGCACCGGCTCAAGTTGTGGCATCGCGCCGGTGCCGACGGACGGGAAATTTGCCAGGCGCGTGCGGCCATTTTGGACGCCCTGCTGCGCCACCTCTGGACGACCGCCAAAGCCAGCTTGTCCGCGCCCGCGCAAAAAGAATTTCCGGCCATTGCCATCGTGGCCATCGGCGGCTTTGGCCGCGCGGAGCTGAATCCGCACAGCGACATTGATTTCATGTTTCTGCACGAGGGGCAGGTGGCTGGCGGCAAGCCCAAGCCTTATCTGGCCAAGCTGATTGACGGCGTCCTGTACCCGCTGTGGGATATCGGCCTCAAAGTCGGCTATTCCGTCCGCGACCTCGACGATTGCGTGAAGGTGGCGAACACCGACATGCAGTCCAAAACTTCGCTCATCGAATCGCGGCTCATCGTGGGCGACGCAAATCTGTTCGCGAAATATCAAAAGACCGTCGTCAGCAAATGCGTCGTCGGCTTCGAGGACAAATACATCGCCCTGCGGCTCGAAGATCAGGCCAGCCGGCGGAGCAAACACGGCAACTCCGCCTGTATGCAGGAGCCCAACATCAAAAACGGCTGCGGCGGCCTGCGCGATTTTCAAAATCTGCTGTGGATGACGTTTTTCAAATACCGCACGCAGTCCCTGCCGGAATTGCAGACCCGGGAATTTGTCAGCGCCGCCGAACGCAAGCAGCTGGAGGCCGCCTATGATTTTCTCCTGCGCGTCCGCACGGAGCTGCATTACCACACCAACCGGCCGCAGGATGTGCTGGGCAAAAATTTGCAGCCCGCCGTCGCTACCAATCTTGGCTACGGCGATCGCTCGCCCAGCCAGCGCATTGAAAAATTCATGCGCGACCTTTACGTCCACATGCGGAACATTTATCTCATAACCCGCACGCTGGAACAGCGCATGGCCCTGCTGTCGCCGCAGCAGACCAGCCGGCTTTCAAAATTGCGCCGGCTACTGTCCGGCACGACGCCGCGCAAAATGCCGGAGCCGGTGGACGGGTTTTTATTTGTGGACGACGAGATCCGCGCCGCCAGCAGCCGGATCTTCCGCGACTCGCCGCGCCGGCTGATGCGCGTTTTTCTGCACGCGCAGCAGCGGCATTTGCGGCTGCACCCCGACCTCGCGCAGCTCATCCGCAACCAGCTTTCCCTCGTCAACCGCGAGTTTTTGAACGACGAGCATGTGCGCGAAACGTTTTTAACCATCCTCGAGCGGCGCGGTGAAGTCTCGGCGGTTTTACGCGCGATGCACGAGGTGAATTTTCTCGGCAAATATATTCCTGAATTCGGCAAGCTGACCTGCCTCGTGCAGCACGAATTCTACCACCAATACTCCGCCGACGAGCACACCCTCGTCTGTCTGGAGCAGCTCGATAAAATCTGGGAGGCCAAGGAGCCGCCGTTCAAAAACTACGCGCCGATTTTTCTGGGGCTGGAACGGCCCGGTTTGCTTTACCTCGCGCTGTTGCTGCACGATGTCGGCAAGGCGGCCGTTCACGAACAAGGCAAGCACGCCCAGGTTGGCGCGCACCTGGCGCTGCGCGCGGCCCGCCGCTTGCAACTGGAAACGTCGGCCGTGGACACGGTGGAATTTCTCGTCGAAAACCATCTGCTCATGGCCACGCTGTCGCAGCGCCGCGATCTGGACGATGCCGCCGTCATCCGCAATTTCGCGCGGCAGGTGGGCACCCCGGAAAAATTAAACCTGCTCACGCTGCTGACCTTTGCCGATTCGCAGGGCACCAGCGACAAGCTCTGGAGCGGTTTCAAGGATTCCTTGTTGTGGCAGTTGCATTCCCGGGCGCTGACCCTGCTGTCCGGCGGCACGGAATTTCGCCGCGCTTCCGAAAAAGCCCGCGAGGAACTGCGCGATGCCGTGCGCGAACTCGCCTCGCGGCGGATCACCGACGAGGAGCTGTCGGCCCATTTCAGCCTGTTGCCGGAACGCTATTACGAAATCCACACGCCCAAGCAAATTCTCGACGACGTCGAGTTGACCCACCGGTTCATGCACCGGTTGATTTTGGAAAACCAGCGCTCGCTCGCGCCCGTCACCGCGTGGATTGACGAGCGCGACCGGGGTTACAGCCTCGTCAAAATTTGCACTTGGGACCGCGCCGGCCTGTTCGTCAAAATCGCCGGCTCCTTGAGCGCCGTCGGCCTGAATATTTTGGGCGCGCAGATTTTCACCCGCGCCGATGGCATCGCGTTGGACACCTTTTTCGTCAACGACGGCCGCAGCGGCAATCTCGCCGCCCGTGAGCAGCGCGAGAAATTTTCCGACCTGCTGGAATCAGTGTTGACCGGCGACGAAATCAATTTGCACAAGCTGATCGCCCAGCAATCCACCGCGCGGCCGGCCTACTCCGCCTATCTGGGCGAGCGCATCAGCACCAAAATCCGTTTTGACAACAGTGCCTCCGACGACCGCACCTTGATTGAAATTGAAACCGAAGACCGGCTGGGATTGCTGCACGCCATATCGCAGACGTTTGCGAAACAGCGGCTGGACATATCCGCCGCCCGCATCGTGACCGAACGCGGCGCCGCGGTGGACAGTTTTTATGTTCGGGAGCTGGGCGGCGGGAAAATTAATTTAGCGGATCGTCAGGCCGCGTTGGAAACCGCGTTGCGCGCCGCCATCGGCCTGCTCGAAGCCCTGGCCTGAGCGGCATCTCCCATCTCCTATCTGCCATCTGCCAACTTGATACCAGTTGCCAAGCATCTGGCAGTCTGCTAAAAAGCAGAGAGTTCTTTACGGACGATCCGCGCCACCGGGCGCAGTCACGCAAGCGGGTGTGGTTCAATGGTAGAATGTGGCCTTCCCAAGGCTGAGACGAGGGTTCGATTCCCTTCACCCGCTCCATTCACGATTCTAGTCAATAGAATCAATGTCATTGTTAGTTTTACGGTTTTCAAAAACAGGCCAGTGCTAAAGTCTGGTGCTAAAAAGTCCAGCTATGTTTGCGGATGTCAGAACGTGATTTTTAAGGGTTTCCGACACGGAGCGTGGTGAAAGTGTCAACGCCCTGATTCCAGCGCGGCAGGCGGGCGTGTAGGCTCGCAGACAGCATAATTTACGGCACTGGCTTCGCAACGCTCGATGAACGCGAAGATGCTGGCGAGATGAAAAAGCCGGACGCCCTTGATGCGCCCCGGTTCACGGATGGACACGGAGCGGATGAAACCTTTTGCCGCCCATTCGTAGAGCTTCGGGCGTGTGCAGCCGGAATAAAATTCATGGCCGCGTTTTGGCGCACGCACCCACACGGGCAGATTGCCTTCCCGGTCGCTGATAAACTGTGCGGCGCGGGATTGTGCCGGACGGTTGCCATTTTCAGTCACGCCCGCGCCGGCTGACGGCGTGAGGATGGCACTCTGAAAATCTTTTTCACGGTTCATACGTCCGATCTCCTATTCATCGCAATTGAGGATTCTACCCGGAGCAGGACGGGCGCACTGTGTAATCTTTACACAAAATGACGGGAGGGATTTTGGGCGTAACCGGTGGTGATTTTACACCTGCGCGCAAGGCCGATTCGGGCGACAAAATGATTTATCAAGCCGCCAGCATAGGGTGCCAAAATGTTCACCTTGTAGTTGCCGTTGCAGCCGCAAAGCGCGCCATATTTCTACCGGGTTCCATTCACTGAATCTGCATCCGCAAATTACAGCGCAATCAATTAAATAGAGTAGAAGCCGAACCCCTTAATCAAATTAAGGATTCTGTGCAACGCGCAGTGCGGCGCAAAAGTTGCGTCACTTGCTGAGTTTGGTGCGCACTTTGACGCCAACCCAGATTCGGCGTCCGGCGTTGCGTTCGATGCCAACTTTGTTGCGCACTTTGTTGCGCACTTTGTTGCCAAGTTTAGTCACACGTCATCCGCTGCGTATGCCGCCAACTGATTTCCGGCGATCATCCGCCCGAATGTCCGCAGCCAGTCCGCAGTCGCGTGTGGCCGTGCGCGTGAATCAGGGGCGTGATTGTGTGTCGCCGGTCGTCGCGTCAATGTCTTGCTCGCCTCACCCGGCTGCGCTCCACATTGCACCCGCCGCCCGGCTCCGGGGATTTTGCCTTTAAGATTCCGCGCCCGGAGAATTGTTTGACGAAGGTGTGAAAAAACATATATGCCCCACCCCCATTTGAATTTACATTGCCACTCGTGCATTTTGGCCCGCCTATTAGCGAAACACGAGGGGCAGTTCCAAAAAAAATTCCAGCCGGTAAAAAACCGCCTTGGGGCGATGGTCAACTTACTGGTTTGAATTGCCGGGCCAAAAACGGCAAGCCGAGGCAGAAAAGAGCGATTACCATCAATACCCACATAATCGCGCCGGGTTGCATGGAGATTTGGTTAATAAATGCCGCGCCAAGGGCCGTTCCAAGTGCTGCACCGGGCGAATTGTCCCCGTCATTTCCCGCGTCACTCATGGCTTTGGCCTTGATTGCACCGATGGCGATGTGCGCGCCGATTGAAAACAAAATTGGAAATTGTAACGCCAGAGCCAGCCATACGATGTTCAAAATTGAAAAGGTCTTTTTGAAAGCGAAGGACAACACTCCCCAGACGATTGTTAGCAAATAATGCAGGACAATACCCAGCACCGCCAATGCACAAATAATCGCGCCGAAGTTTGCTTTCTTAAATTGAAAATCATCTGAATCAATCACGTCCTTGATGTTTGGTTTTACTGGTTTTTCCCCTTCGACTGTCGGCTTATCGGATTTGGGCGTAAAAAAATCAAACATGGAAACTTCGATTTTCCCAAAGATAGGCACTGAAACGGACGCATTGGGCAAAAAGAAAGCTACCAAGCTGATTGCGAAAATGCACTTCAGCAGCAAGCTGTTCAGTTTGGTAATGGGCGCAAATGAAATTCGTGATTGTTGCCCGATGCGAACAGATAACGGTTCCCATTGTGATGATTTCTCATTTCGGAAAAGGGCATCACCAGTGATTTGCCCGCTATTCCATAACGAGCGTAGCTGATCAAATGTGTATGGACCATTTTCCCGGTCGGCAATTTTGTAATAAAATAATTCGACTTGGCTTGATGACGGCTTTGTGGCGGACGGGTTCGGAATTGTGTTAGCGATTGGTTTTGGGTCTTGCGATGCCGCAACTGGCACAAAAATTATCGTTTCCAAATTACAATGAGGACATTCTGCCGCGCGAGTTTCATCTTTGGCAAAACCGCTGGCGTCAAATTCAATGTGCCCACTGCAATGCTGGCATGGGCAGATGACGAAACGTGGTGTTTTGTCGGGGGTAGTGTTCATGGCAACAGCAGTGCTTGGTAAAATTTATTTCCGGCAATGGGGTTTTGGTCAATCCACAGATACGGGCTTGATGTCAAAAGAATCGTTGCCCGCGTTGTCCAAGCGTTCAAGTCCGGTGACGATTGGATTTGATATGTGCGGCCAACAATACCGTTGATCGTGACGCCCGCAAAAGTGCCGATGCCAAGATTTGCGCCGGTTACAACTTGTGACGATGGATTAAAACTGATCTGCCGGATGCGCTGATTGCCGGAATCAGCGACAAAAATTATGCCACCCGAAATGCAAACGCCTTCCCTTGAACCACTGCCGCCCGGACTGAACCGCGCCAAATTGCCCGCGCCATTGGTGTAGCCGGTTTGCGTGAAGCTGCCCGCCATCGTTACGACATTTGAGGAGGCATCCATTTTCCTGATTGAGCCGCCGCAAGCGAGAATCAAATTTCCAGAGCCATCAACACACATTTGAGAAATGGAATTGAACGCGGCGTTTGAGCCAACGCCATCCAAACTTGAACTGTTTTGATATTTTCCGGCCAACGTCGTGACGTTTTGGTTTTGGTCAATTTTGCGAATCAAATAATTAAAATTATCCCAAACGTAGATGTTGTCAGCAGAATCAGTAACCAAAGCTGCCGGTGAATTGAACGATGTGAAAATTCCGTTCCCGTCAGCATTTCCGCTGTTTCCAGAACCAGCAAAAACGGTCAAAACGCTGTTGGTTGAATAACGGAAAATTTTATTACCTGCTCCGGTTGAAAGATAAATGTTCCCGCTCGAATCAGCGCAGACGCCCGGTATGCCATTCGCAACGCCAATAAAATTGCTTAAATTGGTATAGGTGACGACTGCTGCACTGGTGATTTTCCACAACCACGATGCACCGGAGCTTGATGCCCAAACAGTGTTGCTACGGTCAATTGTCAAACCCGTCATATTGTAGCCGAATGTTACATTTGTTCCAGTTCCCTGATAATTGTTGCCGCTGCTACCGCCCGCAAAAGTTGTAACGGTTCCATCTGGTGCAATTTTTCTGATTCTGTAATTGCTGGAATCCCAAACAAAAAGGTTGCTGTGCGAATCGGCGACAATCGCATTTGGATTGTTGAACATCGTCAACTGTCCAACGCCGTCCAGATAACCCGAAAAGCCAGAACCGGCGAACGTCTGAACAACTTCGCTGTTCGTGTCGTATGTCTGCGCGAGGGCGTGCCAGCCGAATGAAGCCATGACCGCCGTTAGAACCGCCATGATTTTTGTTTTCATAATTTCCCGTCCGCGATGCTTGTTCCGCTGCGAACGAAAAGGCGTGCCATACTCACGCCCCGCAACAGGCACTTGTATGCCCTCAAGGAACGCTTTCAGACACGCCCGATGAGGGCGTGACCTCTGCGCTTTCCTTGAGTCAAAATTACCAGTTTTGTTGCGGACAGCAGCCGAAGCTACGCAAATTGGATTGTTGTATGTTTTCTGGTCGGTATTTTTTAGCTGACGGTGACAATTGAACCACAAAAGCCGGACGGCAACAATCCCGTTTTGCTAACTTCCGCGCAGGCGCGTGTGAGCCATGTAAAATCGCTAATTTTTGCAGGTTAAGCGCAAGTTAAGAAAAAGGGCAAAACACCGATTTCGCCGCGTTTTCATTGCAAACATTCATGCCGGTGACGGTTTCAGAAAGGAGTAATTTGACTATATCTCGCGCGCACGCGCGTGCGAGTCATGTGGAAGCATCATTCGACGTGTCGTTTTTGATGAGCTTCATTTTTACCAAGGCTTCATAAAAGGACATCCGGCCATAGCCCGAACGCACCCGTTCGCGCCATTGGGATGCTTGGCCGACGATGAAAGCGATGTCACGATCCGTGGTTCGCCACTCGCGGTGATACATTACCCGCATAACGGCGTGAATGTCCATTTTCCGCACGCCCCGCGCCAGCATCCGCGCAATGTGGCCACGCCGTTCGTCAATTTCACGCTGGCTGGCTTTGAAATACGGCACGCGCTGGCCGCGCCGGGTCACTGGTGGTTTTATCGCTTTTGGCATAAATCAGCTTTGGCCGGTGACAATCGTGACAGACGTGACACACGCCCGCCGTCTGTCACGAGTGTCACGAGGTTGCCGGTCGTTTTTCATATTCGCGCCTTGGTGAATATCCGCGTGATGTGGCCGCCGGTTTCGGGCTTGGAATCCTTGCCGGTCAATTCGCCGTCTGCCTCCATTCGGGCGAGCAAGGCGCGGGCTTCGTCCGCGCTGCCCACGATCCGTGCCCGGTGAACATCCCGCGCCGTGACGCCCTTGGGATTGTCCGCCAGCAATGCCAAGACTTCATCCAACTTGGCGCGGCGGGCCGCGTGGCGTCCACGGGCAAGGATGCGTAGCTGTTCGCCAGCAAACCAGTCCGCCAAGGCGATTGCGCTGGCCGCCGTGTCCGCCGCCAGCATCCGACCACCGGCATCTTCACCATGAAGGCCGGCATGAAGGCAGACAGCAATCCGCCATGCCTGTTCGTTCCACCGGGCCGCGTAGGTGGTCACGTCCCGCAATTCGCCGTTTCGCCGTTCCACAATCCGATTGTGATGCTCCTTCATCATTTGCCGGGCTTCTGGTGTGGGTTCAATCGTGATTGGCGCATCCACCATGCGGAAGGTTTGAATCAATTTGCCCACGAGCATGGCCCATGCGTTCGCCGTGTCCGCCGGGATGCCGTCCACGCCGTCCACGATTGGCCGGGGCATGGCGCGAGTGTGGCAGACCAACAGGCGGGGAATCATGCCGCCGTCCGTCAATTCCGTTTTGCCCAGCAGCGTCTCAATTTTATCCGGTTGCACCAGCCACAGGGCCGCCAGACAGGGCCGCTGAAGCAATACGGGTTCGCGCCCCAGCCGATCCACCCGGTAGTTGTCCCCGCTGAATGCTTTCAAATAAATGCCTTCATCCGTGCGGTCTAATTTTGAATACCGGCCCAAAAGGTTATTCACGATGTCGCCCGCGTCCGGGGACAGGCTGGCAATCTGTTCCTGATTATGGGCGAGCATCACGGCCAGTTTTTCCGAAGTCACGTTTTCGCAGCTCAACGCCGGGGCGAACAGTCCCGCCTCCACTTCCGCCAGTGCCTTTTTCTTTGCCTTTAATTCGTCCCTGATTTCCTCGCGCCCCATGCCGGATTCACTTTTGAAGGCGTCTTTTTTCAGTTTGGCAATTTCGCTTTCCAGCATTTCCTTGTCCGCCTCAAGTCCGGGCAAATCTTCGTCTTTCCAGCGTTCAATCAAATCATGCTCGAAAGCGTAAAACGGTTTTGCCGCATGGCGATAGGTTTCACTTTTGCCGCTGCCGGATTCCGCGCTGGGCATGATGTATAGATTTGCCCGTGTCACCCGATTTGGGCCGCTCGTGACCTCAAGGCCCGCGCCGATGGACGCAGACAGGAAACCCAAGACGCAACACCCGGCCAAAGTTTCGGGCGTTCGTTCCGTGCGGGCGATGGCTTCCGCCATGTCCCGCGCTGCCGGTGGAAGATGCTGAAGCGGGAACGGTGATTTTTTTTCATCACCTTCATCAAGGCCAGGTTGTCCTGCACCATCCGCCGTAACCGCGCCGCCGGGCTGGTAAATTCGTTTTGGAATCATGGGATTACCCTCCAAAGAATCCGTTCGGCCTCAAAATCATCGGCGTGAACGGATGTGCAATCGTTCAAATCATTCACGGGCTTGGCGTCCGTCTGCCGAAGTCCCGCGAAGCTGAAGGCGTCCACGTCCGCGCCTACGGATGCCAGTTGCGCGGCCCAGCGTTCCACCGCGCACCGGCCCGCTTCATCATCATGGCCGAAGATGCGAACGCGCTTGCCGGTCAACATGGGCAGGGCATCCGCGTATATTTGATTTGATGCCCCCAGCATCGCCACGGGCGAGCAAGATTTTTCGCGGTCTTCACAAAAAATAAAATGAAATGCCGCCAGCAAATCCGGCCCGCCTTCGCATAGGGCGATGGCCGGGAAGTTTTTTGATTCGGTGATGCCAATGGGCCACGATGCCCACGAGCCGGGCAACGTCCATGCCTTCGCGCCGATGTGTTCCCATGCCTGTCCGTCCATCCGGCGGGCTTGGGCGTTCACCCGTGCGGCATCGGTCACGATCCACGCGGGATAATTCTTCAGCGTGGCGAACCATAGCAGGCCGCGTTCACCGGCCCATTCCAATCCTTCACAGCCAATTTTCCGAAGGCTGGCAAGATGCTGAATTTCCGCCGCTGTTCCCGTGCGGAAGTCAGGGAAGACGGGCTTGGGTTTGACTTCCGACCGCCGGGGCCGGGCCGCTCGTAGCGCGTTCGTGATGCGTCCGCCAGCAAGTTCAATATATTTCCGGCAGGCGTCTTTTTGTGGCAGGCCGGATGCCCGCTGGAAAAAATTCACCGCGTCCCCGGCTTCACCCGTGGCGAAGTCATTCCACAAAGTCCCGTCCGCGTTCACGCTGAAGCTTGGCTTGGCATCGTCACGGAATGGCGAATGGCAGGATGCCTTGGGTTCGCCATCAAATCCGAAGTGCCGCCACAGGCCGTGAATGTTAAGCCGCGTTTTTGCATCCGCCAAAGTTGACCGCCCGGAAGGGCAAGAGTATGATGTTCTCATGGTAGTTTTGCCGCGTTCGGATTGCAGTCCGGCGCGGCTTTTTAGTCCGCGCTGCGGCTAATTTCATTAGTTCACCGCCCTTTGCTGTTCACACTTGGCGATAAAATCCAAGATGCTGGAAAGTAGAAACAATCTTGTCCCTTTGATCGCGCCCGGTTCGCGGATGGAACGGGTTACAATTCGCCCCTTGCCGCCCAACTCGTAAAGTTTGGCGCGTGAAAGCCCGCTGTAAAATTCCAAGCCGGATTTGGGCGGGCGAATCCAGACGGGCAGGCCGTTGGATTGGTCGTTGAGTAGTTCCCGCGCCTTCGCCGGCACGGGCCTTGTGGTTTGCTGGGCGGATGTTCCGCCGGTGGTTGTGTCAGTAGTATTAACTGTCATGCCACCACATTACGAAACGCCGGTATGTGGTTTTTTGACGAGTGGATTCAGCAGAACCGCGCTTGTAACGCTGGCGCAAAGCAGCAGAACCGTGATTGAAACGCAACGCCGATTTAGCAGAACCGACTGAAAAGCCTGTCAAGCGGCCTTCGCCGATTTTTTCTTGTCCCGCGCCTTGGCGACTCTGGCATTTCCGGCGCGTCGTTTCGCTTCCAACTTTTCCACCGCCCACCATCTGTTAAAACGAAACGCATAATCTTCCCAAACGAATCGAGGCATGAAGGGCGCTGATTTCAAATTGGTAATTACTTCTTCGATTTCGTCAAGTTCCTCTTTCGATTCCGGGCCTTCGTTTGGAGTTTGGCAACCTGCCCGCATTGCTTTGTTCTCACGACTCAATGCCAACCAAAATCTGCGAAAACGATTCAATTGCTCGCCCTCGTCTTTTCCCTGAATTGCCACATGAAGAAATTCTTTGAACGTGGCAGATGACCAGTTTTTAGGAGGTTTAATTCTTTGCAACAATGCGTCTCTTCGGGAAATTGCCTCGGCCAGATTCCGCTCGTGGTCTAGCAGCCTTTTGGCTTCACGCCATAGCGCAAGTGCGGCGCGAAGTGCGTTCGTGTCATTATGAGGATGAAAACGCGGCTGCGTGGCCAACAGAGAAAGCGTGTCTATGTCTGGCAACGTAACATCAGAAATATCGCTTGCGCCCGGAATTTCAGGTGTCGCCGCCGGGCGAGTGTCACGAGTGTCATCGGGGCGAATGGATTTTTTCATTTGAACCATGCGCGGAGATTTTTGACGGCATCACGCCTTTACCAGAGTCTTGGTGCAATAGCTGTTAAGGCTTTCCCCGGCAGCAAGGGCTTTGGCGGCAAGACGGCGGTGCATGGCCGGTTCGAGGCGCAACACAAACTTGCCGCTGAATTTCTTCGCGGCCAGCGGTTCGGGCAGGGCATGACCATCCGCGTGAATCAGTTCCAGCATTTCCTCGACGGTCTGACACAATTCCGCATACACCCGCGCCTCGTCGCTGCCGTGAACGCCGCCCGCCATGATTTCCGGGCAGCGGCCAATGAAGCATTGATCCTCGTCGCTCCACTCCACGAATTTCGCGTAGCGTGCGGCCTGTTCTTTGATTTGCTTGCGTGTCATACTCAATTCTCGTTGCTCGTTGCTCAATTCTATTTCACCGCGTCCAAAGCGCGGCGCACGTCGCGTTCCTGATAATGCTTGGCGTCATCACCCGCGCCGCCGCTGATTGTCACCCGCAACCCTTTTGGATGCGTGAAATTCCGATGGCTGCCCTTGCCGCCCCGGTTCACAAACCCGACTTTTTCCAAGTCGGCAATCAGTTGTCGCACTTTGCGCGGCATTTCAGTATCAAAATAGTATCACAGAGGTTTGCCGATGTCAAACAAGTGAAAATCAGCCAAGGGACGGGATTTTTTTCACGGCGGCGCGGAGATTGTCCATTTCGTGATGCGTGTATTTTTTATGCTCGCCTTCGGTGCTGTGGCCGGTGAGTTTCATCCGCAATTCAGACGACACGTTTTGATTTGCCAGCGCGGACGTAAAGCTGTGGCGCAAGGCATGGAACGAACGCTTGGAAAACATCTGATTGCCTTTGCCCTTAACCGTCTGTGAATCCACGCCCGCCTTCCGCATGATTTTCTTGAACGTCTCGGAAAGCCCCTTCCGTCCGCTTCCGCGCTGGCGGGCGATTGCGGGCATGATAAAAACTTCCGGCTTGTCTGTTCCCGCTAGTTTGTTCAACCGTGACAGCAAGTCAGGGTGAAGCGGGGTGGTCACTTTCGCGCCCGTCTTGGCTTGGGTGTAAGTCAGCGTGCCTTCCGCCAAGTCCACGCCTTCCCATTGCATCCGGGCGCAATCGGAAAGCCGCGCCCCGGTGAAATAGGCAAGCATGATTAACAGCTTCCACTCGCCTTCCGCCGTGTCCACGAGCATCTTCACTTCCGCCGGGGTGAACGTGCCACGTTCCATGCCGATGGCTTCGGGCAGTTCCACGGCTTCGGCGGGATTGGTCGGAATCAAACCCTGCCGCCGCGCCGCGTTCAATGCGCCACGGATGATCTTCACGTCCACATTCACGGTCTTGGGCGCAAGTCCCTTGGCCGTGCGAGCGTCTAAAAAGCGTTGCACGTCGCTTGCTGTCAGGCTCGTAAGGTTTTTGCTGGCGCGATTGCCCAGCGTCTTCAAAAACTCTGCCACGGCCACACCGTAGCGTTCCCCCGTGCTTTCAGCCTTCCGTCCGCACTTGCTGGCAAGCCAAGTGTCGAAATGGGATTTGATGGACACGGTTTGCAACGTCTCGCCCATGTCCGCCCGTTTCATTATGTCCTTCAGGACTTCGCGGGCCTGGGCTTCCACCAGTTCCCCGCGCCGGGCGAGTTTGGATGCCCGCTCATATTCCATCGCCACGGCCAAGGCGGATTGGCGGTCTTCCTGTTTGGTGCTGCGGAGAATCCACCGGCCATCCGGCCCAAGGTAGGATGCGTGCCAGTAGGGTGATTTTGGTCTTTGGTGAACGCTTGCCATAACGCTGCTAAAACTAATGCTAAAGTCTGCCCATGTCAAGCGTGTTTGAATATGCTGATAATAAAGGTAATTATGCGTGGCCGCCTTGCGGGAACGAAACGAGGGTTCGATTCCCTTCACCCGCTCCATTGATTGTCAATGACTTACGAGGCAGTGCAAGTAAAGTGCAAGTAAAAAGCCGGTTCGTTTTCTGCCTGAGTAGACTCCAAATCCCCGACTCGTTGGATGAATTGGATCTTTCGTTTGGGCTTTTTCCCGATTAAGTGGCCTTGCATGTTTATACAAATAATTTGTATGTTTGTGCAATGGTCGGTCGCGCCAAAAAAACCGTTTCGTCTGCGCTCTTCAATAGCGCCGAAGAGCAGCAAGGCTATTTCACCGCCAAACAGGCGGCTGATGCCGGCTACCAGTTGGGAAGCCAAGCCCATCACGTCAAATCAGGGAATTGGGTTCGAGTCGAGCGTGGCATCTACCGGCTGGCACGCTTCCCTCAATCAAATGAAGAGCAACTAGTCATCTACCACCTGTGGTCACGCAACCGAGCCGGCGCGCCAGAAGGCGTTTATTCGCACCAAACCGCGCTCAGCATCCATGAACTTTCAGACGTCAATCCGTCCAAACTGCACATGACGGTTCCACCCACCTTCCGACGGACTTCAAAAACCCCGAAGATACTGGTGCTACACCGCGCGAGCCTGGATGAGAAAGACGTTCTGCAGCGGCATGGCTTCGCGGTGACACGACCGATCCGTGCCATTGCTGATCTGGCAGTGGCTGAATCGGTCTCCCGCGACATCATTGAACAGGCTCTGAGGGAAGGGCGGCAACGCGGGCTGATTACCGTGCGTGAGATTTCGGAACTACGCCATCAGGGACAAATTCCAAAATGGTTTGACGAACTGCTTGTTGAGGGCCAGCGATGAAGGCACCACAAAAATACGCTTCCGCCACCGCGTTCCGCACCGCGCTGGAAGACCGTCTGAAAAAATTGGCGCAGCTGGAAAATATCGACCTTCAGCGGGTTCGTCGGCAGGCGGCATTTGACCGACTGCTTTGCCGACTGTTTGCAAATCCAAACGCCCCGTGGCTGCTGAAAGGTGGTTACGCCATGGAATTGCGGCTAAAGACAGCTCGCACCACGCGCGACATAGACCTGGCGGTAACAAAGCTTCCGATGCCGGCGGCGGATTGGGATGCGAACGCGGCAAATATTCTCGAGTCCCTACGCGAAGCAGGCAAGCTGGACTTGCTGGATTTTTTCACCTTTGAGTTTGGCAATGCGCTGCAAGACTTGGATGCCGCCCCATACGGCGGTGCACGTTTTCCGGTTGATGCGCGATTGGCGGGACGTTCATTCGTGAAGTTCCACTTGGATGTGAGCGCGGGTGATGTTTTGCGCCAGCCATACGAATCACTCACCGGCCGGGACTGGCTGGGGTTTGCTGGCATTGCCAAAATAAACTTCCCGGCGGTTTCACCGGAAGAACAATTCGCCGAAAAGCTCCACGCTTACACCTTGCCACGAGTGAGCCGGGAGAACACCCGCGTCAAAGATTTGGTGGATTTGATTCTTTTGATCGAACAAACCAAATTGGATGCTGTCCGCCTGCCGAAGTCCATCCGTGAAACTTTTCAACGACGGAAGACTCATGAAATTCCGGCCGACCTAGCTTCGCCGCCGGCCTCGTGGTCCAGGCCATTTGCGGAGATGGCGGCAGAATGCGGACTGGAGCCGGACATCGGGAAACATTTCAGTGTGGTCACCCAGTTTTTCCGCAAGCTGAGGCTATGACGCCGGCAGGCGAACTCAACTATGAGCGTCTCGGACTCCATTGATTCAAAGCTTGCTCAAGCGCTGGCGGAATGTGAACGGCTACAGGTGGAAAATCGACAATTGCGGGAACGGTTGGGCATTCCATCGGTGGACACCGCCGTCCAAATTGTCTCCGAGTCAAGCACACAGGTCACGATTACAGCCAAATCCAGCCCGGAAGAAAAAGTGAAACTCTTTCGCAGTCTTTTTCGAGGACGCGAAGATGTCTATGCCATGCGCTGGGAAGGACGGAATGGCAAGACCGGCTATTCGCCTGCTTATCCAAAAACATGGAGCAATTCGTTCCAGAAGAAGCCCGATGCGCCAAAGGAATACTTTCCATTGACGGATCAAGTGATTCACAATCACCTTACCGGCAAACTGACGGCTGGCGTTTATTCGTTGCTGACCGACGAAACATGTTGGTTCCTCGCTGCTGATTTCGACAAGTTGACATGGCAAGACGACGTGCGGGCATTTCTTAAAACCTGCGGCGAATGGCAAGTGCCCGCTGTTCTCGAACGATCACGATCTGGAAAGGGCGGGCATGTCTGGATTTTCTTTGTAGCGCCACTGCCCGCCCGCCTCGCCCGGGAACTCGGCACGGCAATCCTCACCCGGACAATGGAGCGGCGATATCAACTCGGTCTGGATTCCTATGACCGATTTTTTCCAAGTCAGGACACAATGCCAAAAGGCGGCTTTGGCAATCTCATCGCGCTGCCGTTGCAACACCTGCCCCGAGGCAACGGGAACAGCGTTTTTCTCGATCCTAATTTCAATCCGCACCCTGATCAATGGGCATTTCTATCGAGCGTCCGCCGGATGACGCTTGTAGAAGTTGAAAACACTGTCCGCGAGTTCGTCCGCAGCGGAGACATCATCGGTGTGCGGCGCAGTGTTACCGACGACGAGCAAACAGAAGATCCTTGGACGCTGCCGCCATCGCGGAAGAGAAAGGATGAAATTATATCCGGTCCGTTGCCGCCGAAGGTGCGCGTAGTTCGCAGTAATTTGATTTATGTCGAAAAGGATGGATTGCCGTCTGCGATGCTAAATCGTCTGCATCGGCTCGCTGCATTTCAAAATCCGGAATTTTATCGCGCCCAAGCGATGCGGTTGTCCACTTACGGCAAACCACGCGTCATCCGCTGTGCGGAGGAATTTCCAAAACATGTGGCCTTGCCTCGCGGTTGTCTTGGTGAAATCACCGGCCTACTCCAATCACACAAGGTTTGCGTGGAACTTGATGACCAGCGATTCGCCGGACAACCAATTGATGTGGAGTTCCACGGGCAACTTCGCCCCGACCAGCAAGCCGCAGCGAACGCAATGCTTGCCCACGATGACGGCATTTTGAGCGCAACGACCGCTTTCGGTAAAACCGTTGTCGCCGCATGGTTAATTGCAGCGCGGAAGACCAACACGCTTGTGCTCGTTCATCGCCGTCAACTCCTTGACCAATGGCGTGAGCGGTTGGCTGCATTTCTGAATCTGCCCATCAAGGAAATCGGGCAAATCGGTGGCGGTCGGCGCCGTCCATCGGGGATTATTGACGTGGCAGTCATCCAAAGTTTGAATCGCAAACAAGTCGTGGACGATGTTGTTGCCAACTACGGTCATGTCATTGTGGACGAATGCCATCATCTTTCGGCGGTCAGTTTTGAACAAGTGCTGCGGCAGGTGAAGGCGTGTTACATCACCGGCTTGACCGCTACGCCGCAGCGAAAAGATGGACATCACCCGATCATCATCATGCAGTGCGGGCCAATTCGTTTCCGGGTGGACGCTAAAGCACAGGCGCTCGCGCGGCCGTTTAACCACATCGTCATTCCAAGATCGACAAATTTTCGATTGCCGTCGTCTACCGAAAAACCTGAATTGCACGAATTGTATGCCGCGTTGGCTGACAATAAATCTCGCAATGACCAGATCTGTGTTGACCTGATGCGCGCCATAAAGGCTGGTCGGTCGCCAATCCTTTTAACTGAACGCACCAGTCAGGTCGATGAATTTGCCACAAGATTGGTTGGCTTGGTGAAAAATATTGTGGTGCTAAAGGGCGGCATGGGGGTAAAACAACGGCGTGCCATCGCGGAACAACTGATGGCGATTCCTGACGGGGAAGAAAGAGTGCTACTGGCAACAGGCCGTTCCATCGGCGAAGGATTTGATGATGCGCGTCTAGACACACTTTTCCTAGCTATGCCGATTTCCTGGCGCGGCACCTTGCAACAATATGTTGGACGTCTCCACCGGCTTTACGACAATAAGCGCGAAGTCATAGTTTACGACTATGTGGATGGCAGTGTGCCGGTATTTTCGGCAATGTATTCTAAGCGTGTGCGCGGCTACGAGGCTGTGGGATATCAAATTCAAGACCAGGATTAACAGGCACCGGGAAAACCCTGAAAAACATTTTGGCAGGGAGTTCAAAATGTTGAACATTTAACACCACATTCCACCACTATAGACACGCAGGTTCGATTCTCTTCACCCGCTCCATTCATAATCAACGACTTACGAGGCAGTGCAGTAAAATTGCAGTAAATTTAACTCGCGCTGTTTCCGTTTTTAAGACGTTTTTTTCATTCTCAATTCACCGCTAAAACCAAGGGAATTGAACCTCTGCAGAATACCAGGTCACCCAATCTCCGCCAGAATTTGTGCTGCTTTGCCGGTGAAAACAATCCCACCTTGGCCACTCGCAGCAGCTTTTTAATCGTGATATAAGCCTCGCCGCGTTCCACCCGTCCAAAATAATTCCGATGAATATCCGCTTTTCCAGCCACTTCTTCTTGCGACATGCCGGCACGCTCCCGGTATTTCCGGATTGTTGCGCCCACATAAACTCGATGATCGGCTGTTGATCCCACAAATTCATAGCCAACCAGATTTGCAGCTTCTGATCTATACCATGCCAGGGTGTAGACGCTTTTTTTCGCTTCCTGGTGGCCCTCCCCCAGGAGTTCATTTTCGTTAATCTTGTTTTTTCCATTTTCTGATGTTAGACCTTCCGCTCCGCCTGACCAGTCCACCCCTGCCGCCGCGGCCCCAGCGCCGGCAGGAGGTCTTCATTCGTTTTTTAATTTTGGATATTGAATTGCTCCGCGTTGGGTGTTCAATGTTTGCCGTGTTCGCAAGCCCGCAGGCCAATTTAAAAACCGCATGAGCCAAACATCACCCATTCCCGGGATTACCCGGATTGACCAGCCATCGCGCCGCACCCATGGATTTTTTGTGCGCCTTTGCCGGCTGGGAAAGACGTATTCGGCTTTTTTTTCTGATAAAAAATTCGGCGGGCAGGAGCGGGCGTTGGCCGTGTCAAAAAAATATTATTTGAAGCTGAAGAAGCTGCTGGGCGTGCCCCCTAAACAATCCCGTCGTTTTTGGGCGGAGACCGTGCGGCGGCGTGGCAAATCGGGCATTCATGGCGTGCGCCGGGTGATCAATCGCCATCCGGGTGGCGTATCGAAATACTGGGTGGCGGCGTGGAGTCCGGAGCTGGGGGTGCATCGCAAGAAACAATTTTCCATCCGCAAATTCGGCGAGGAAAAGGCCAAGGCCCTGGCCCTCCGCGCCCGGCAGGCGGGCCTGCGCAGCATGAAATGATTAACTCCTGACCGCCTGAATCTCATCTCGATGGAATTTGAAAACTTCCGGGTCTTTTATCCCTGCGATTAGGTTCTTGGTCTTCGGTCCATTGTTAACTAGATTTTCTCCACCTTTATGGAACGGGACGCCAGTGAAAGTCGATGGGACGTAGACAAAACGCTTGCGGCGTTCCTGCAAACCGCCCTCTTGCTCGATCTGGAAATTTCTCTGCAAGGTAAGGTTCTCAAACTCGGGGCCGTTCTCGGGCCGTTGACGCTTTTTCGGTCAGGTGGTGCGCCGTTGGCGACCGTCTTAAATGAATTGAACCAGCTGGGCCAGGGGGCCGCCTGCCTGCTCGGTCATAATCTGGCCCGTCATGATCTTCCGGTGCTGCGTGAGCGGGCGGCGGCGATGCCCGTCCTCAAGTTGCCGGTCGTGGATACCCTGGTCCTTTCGCCGATTTGTTTCCCGGAAAATCCGTATCATCGGCTGGTCAAAGATTACAAGCTGGTGAGTGAGAGCTTGAACGATCCGGTGGCGGACGCGCGTCAGGCGGCCAGCCTCTTTGCCGATGAATTTCGGGCATTGGCGGGTATGAAAAAGTCAGAACCCCGACTCTTCGATCTGCTCTATTTCTTGTTGGTAACGCCGGACGGTCCTGACGATCAGCTTGCCCGGGGATTCGAAAAAGTTTTCGCAGCCCTTGGCGCCACCAAGCCGGCCTTGCCCCAGGCCCTGGAATTATGCCGGGAAATGTTTTGCCGCTGGGGCTGCGCCAGCGTCCTCGTCGACGAATCCCTCGTGCCGTCCAGTGTCCAGCGGCAGGCGCTGGCTTATGCCCTGACCTGGCTGCGCGTCGCCGGATCGAATTCCGTGCTGCCGCCGTGGGTGCGTCATACCTATCCGGAAACAAGCGAGTTGATCCGGCGGCTCCGCGATGTCCCCTGCCCATCTGAAAGCTGCGTCTATTGCCGCAAAGTCCATAATGCCCGGGAACAACTGAAAGCGTTTTTCAACTGGGAGGATTTCCGGCCGCTGCCCGCCAATGCGCGCGGTACCAGTCTGCAATGTGACATTGTCGAGGCCGGGTTGAGAGGTGAATCCCTGCTCGCCATCTTGCCCACCGGCGGTGGCAAATCGTTGTGTTTTCAACTGCCCGCCCTCGTCCGCAATTTTCGGCGCGGCGTGCTGACGATTGTCATCTCCCCATTGCAGGCCTTGATGAAGGACCAGGTGGACGGATTGATTCGGCGCACGGGCACCCCGTTCGCCGCCGCCCTGTCCGGTCTGCTGACACCGCTGGAACGGGGTGATGTTCTGCGCCGCGTCTGCCTGGGAGAAGTGGCGGTGTTATATGTTTCGCCGGAGCAGCTGCGGAATCGCTCATTTCATAAAACCATCGCCCAGCGGGAAATTGGCTGCTGGGTGTTCGACGAGGCCCATTGCCTTTCCAAATGGGGCCACGATTTTCGCCCGGACTACCTTTATGCCGGCCGTTTCATCCGGGAGTTTTCCCAGGAACAAGGCGTCCCCATTCCGCCAATCGCCTGCTTTACCGCCACGGCCAAGCGCGACGTCAAAGAGGAGATTCTGGCTTATTTCAAGTCCCAAACCGGCTTGGACCTGGTGTCCTACGAGGGCGGCGTGGAGCGCGATAATCTGCGGTTCGAAGTGCAGACCACTACTGGCCACGGCAAGCTGGAGCGGGTTCACGATTTGCTCTCCCAACAGTTGCTGACGGGCTGCGCCATCGTTTTTCGCGCCACCCGTGAGGACACCGAGGAAACCTCGGCATACCTTCGGGAAAAGGGTTGGCGCGTGGAACGGTTCCATGCCGGTTTGACGCCGCCGGAAAAAAAGCGGGTGCAGGACCAATTTCTGGCCGGCGAACTCCAGGTGATCTGCGCCACTAACGCCTTCGGCATGGGCATCGACAAGGAGGACGTGCGCTTGGTTATCCACGTGGACACCCCGGGCTCGCTGGAAAATTATTTGCAGGAGGCGGGCCGGGCCGGCCGCGATGGCCGGATGGCCAGCTGCGTGTTGCTGTTTGAGGAGGCGGATTGCGAGCGCCAGTTTCGCATGGGCGCCTTTTCCCAATTGTCGCGCCGCGACATTGCCCAAATCCTGCGGGGCCTGCGTAAGGCCGCCCGGGGCGAATCGCAAGAGGTGGTCATCACCACCGGGGAAATTCTCCGCGATGAGGATGTGGACACCACCATCAAGGCCGAAGAGCGGGATGCCGATACCAAGGTGCGCGCCGCCATCGCCTGGCTGGAACGGGCGAATTTCATCCAGCGTGATGAGAATGTCTCCCAGGTGTTCCAGGCCCGGCTGTTGGTAAAGGATTTGTCCGAGGCCGCCGCGAAGATGGCGACTCTGAATTTATCCCAACTCGAACACCGGCTGTGGCTGGCCATCCTGAGGCAGGTGCTGAACGCCGGCCCGACGGATCATCTAACGGTGGATACCCTGGCGCTCCTGCCCGAATTCACCGAATTCGCCCAGGGCAATCCCGCCGCGAATCCCGAATTTATCAGCGCCAAGGTGCTCAAGATCATGGGCAGCATGGCTCAGGCCGGGTTGATGAAGCGCGACCTCCTCCTCAATGCCTTTGTGCGCTACAAAGTGGCGGATCATTCCCGGCTCCGATTGGACCGGTTGCTGCAACTCGACCGCCGCCTGATCAATTTACTGGCGGAGGAAGAGCCCGATCCGGAGGGCTGGTTGCCGTTGTCTCTCCGCCTCCTCAATCAGCGATTGAACGAGGAAAAATTTGAATGCTCACCGGAAATACTCCGCGCCCTGCTCAAGAGCCTGAGCCAAGATGGGCGCGGTTTCGCCGGCACCCATGGCAGCCTTGATCTGCGCCTTTTCGGTCATGAATCCTGTCGGGTTCGTGTCAAACGGAGTTGGACCGCCATCAGTGAACTGGCCGATAAACGCCGACGGGTGGCCTCCCTGGCCCTGGATGTGATTCTGGCCAAGATTTCCACCGCGGCTCCCGCCCGCGCCGACCTGCTCGTCGAATTTTCTTTTGACGAGCTGTTAAAGGTCATCGACCAGGATCTTATGCTTCGACAGGAATTGAAGGATCCGGCGGCGGCTCTCGAACGGGCTCTCATGTATCTGCACGAACAGCGGGTGATCATTTTGCAGCAGGGGTTGGCGGTGTTTCGCGCCGCCATGACCATCCGCCTGCAACCGGAGGCGAAGGGCGAGAAATATAAGGCCAGCGATTATCTGCCACTAGAGCACCACTACCAGGAGCGAGTGTTGCAGGTGCATGTCATGAGCGAGTTCGCCCGGCGGGGTCTGGCGCGGATTCAGGAAGCCCTCGGCCTCGTGCTGGCCTATTTTTCCTTGGGCAAAGACGAGTTCATCCGGCGCTATCTCAACACCAAACCGGAATTGCTCAAGCACGCCACCACCGCCCAATCCTTCCAGCGCATTGTGACGGATCTCGCCAACCCGGCCCAAATCAAATTGGTCACCGCTCCCCTCGGGCGCAACCTGCTCATTCTCGCCGGCCCGGGCTCGGGTAAGACCAAAACCGTCGTCCATCGCTGCGCCTATCTGCTGCGGGTGGAGCGCGTTCGCCCCCAAAGCGTGCTGGTCTGTTGCTTCAATCGGCATGCCGCCATCGAACTGCGCCGCCGCCTCCGCGACTTGGCCGGTGACGATGTCTGCGGGGTGACGATTCTCACCTATCATGGTCTGGCCATGCGCCTACTGGGTTATTCCTTCGCCGGCCGGACGGGCAAGCCTGGCTTAGCCATTGATTTTGATAGCCTCATCACCGACGCGTTAAAACTGCTTCGCGGGGAGACCACTTCCCCCGGCTTGGAACCGGACGAAGTCCGGGACCGGCTGCTGGCGGGGTTTCAACATATTCTCGTGGACGAATATCAGGACATTGACCGTCCCCAATATGATTTGATCAGTGCCATTGCCGGCAAGACGCTGGAGGATCCCGACCTCAAACTGTCCATTCTGGCGGTCGGGGACGATGACCAGAATATCTACGCCTTTCGCGGCACCAACGTGGAATTTATCCGCCGGTTCCAGCAGGATTACGTGGCCGAAGTGCATTATCTCGTGGAAAACTACCGGTCCACCCGCGATATCATTGACGCGGCGAACCAGTTCATCGCGGCCAACTCGGATCGAATGAAGACCGAGCACCCCATCCGGATTGACCGCCGCCGGGAAATCCTGCCGGCCGGCGGTGAGTTTGGCTCGAACGATCCGGTGACGGCCGGCCGCGTGCAGGTAATCAAGGTTGCGGATGGTTCCGCCCAGGCCCGGGCCGTGATCACCGAAATCCTTCGCCTCCGCGCCTTGGGCGCAGACGATGGGTCGCAAATCGCCGTCCTCTCCAGCACGCACCGGGAACTGGCCCAGGTGCGCGCCCTGGCCGAGGCGGCCGCCATCCCCATTCGCTGGGTGGCGCAGCGGGACAAAATACCCCCGCTTCACCAGATCCGGGAGCTTGGGCAATTCTTGTCGCAGTTAGGCAGCCGGCCCAACGACCTAAAGCGCCCCGTCGATTTGCGTTTGTTGGCTACCAAGATTTTTGGCGCAGTTAATCCCAATCCCTGGGTGCAATTCCTTTTCCGCCTTGTGGACGGGTGGGCGGTTGAATCCGGCGACGCCGAGCTGCCCGTGTTTGAGGCTCTGGAATTCCTTTACGAAGCTTGCGCCGAAAGTCGCCGTGAATTTAGTTATGGGGCAGGCGTGACGCTGAGCACCGTGCACGCTGCCAAAGGCACCGAGTTCGACCACGTTCTGCTTATCGGAACTTGGCCACTGCCCGAAAGTCCGGCCAAACTGGAGGAACTCCGGCGCACGTTTTATGTGGGAATGACCCGGGCCAGAAAATCCCTGTCCGTGGTGGATCGTCAGGATCTGCGCCCCTCCTTGCCCGGAACGCTAAACGGTTCCGCCACGGTTATTCGCAACGGTGAGCCACTTGCCACCACCGCTGCGGTCGATGTTTTAAATTACGAAACTTTGGGCTTGGAAGACCTCCACTTGGGGTATCCCGGCGGTTTTCCGGCGCCGGCGCCGATTCATGCCGCCTTGGGCCGACTGCAACCGGGCGATCTGCTTCACCTGCGATTAATGCCCGGGAACGGCATTGGCCTGTTTGATGCCGCGGACGGTTGTGTCGCCTGCCTTTCGCAAAAGGCAAAAACGGATTGGGCCGGCCGTCAGGCCTCAATCCGAGAAATTCGCGTTCTGGCCATGGTTCGTCGCCAAGCCGAACAAGATCCGGAACCAACCCGTCGCGAACGCTATCTGGTATCCGAATGGGAAGTCCCCATCGCCGAAGTCATTTTTTAAAAAATGATTTGGTAAGGAACCGAATTTCGTCATCCACCTTCGAGCCTTCCCTCCGCGTTCGTCGGACGAATGGAGGAGGGCCATGCCCACCAGCATCACTGGTCCCGGTGCGTCCCCCTTCAGGTAATCTTCGCCACCGCCAATTGACGTCCAAGATGCATTTTAGGCAAGCTCGGGAATCCGAAGCGCTCGGTGCCGCGAGCTTTCGAGCGAACCCACGCTTTGGCTCGGTCCAAGTCCCGTGCCAGGACGATGGGAAAGCGGTTGCGAAGTTGGGCAAATGTTTGACGGGCGATGTCCTTATTACAGTCAAGCAACGCCTTCACGAACGCCGAGACATTCTCTGCCCGGAACGACCTCATCGATACCGCGAGATGCAGTGAATTTTCCTCCTGGGTCTGGGAGGAGTTTTGAGCACGTTTGAGGGTCTGGTTAGCGGCATACTCGCTGTCGTGCAGTCGCGACGAAATGAACATCTTCCACTTCGGGAAATGTTCAATCACGGCATCCAACCAAGCTGAAATGCCAGCCTCGCCGGTGTTGATTTCCTGACCGCCACCCACCAGACAAATGATCACCGCCCAATCTGGATGTCGATCCATGTAGGAAATCAAAAACTCCGGCTCGGATTGGGTGAAGCCCGGGCGCCCCTTCTTCCGCTTCATGAAGTTGGCCGTCATTTGCGAATTCCAGGCCCGTTGTGCTTCATCGAAGATCACGACGTGTTCCGGCGGCGGGGCTTTCTCGTCGGTCAGCCCAGCATCGCGAAAGTGGTGAACGTTTTGAATGAAAGCTTTCACCGGAGTCGCAACTTTCTTCTTGGTGGCCTTTTTATTTTGAGCTTTCAGCCGGAGGTATTCATCCCGCGTCAACGCCTCGCGCAAAACGGCAACGAGCGGTCCATTGCCCGACAGGAAGACAGCGTGCGTTGGTGCTTTCTCATCGCGCCTCTGCGTGGCGATGTTTAATCCCACCAAAGTTTTCCCTGCGCTTGGAACACCGGTTACGAAGCAAATAAACTTCTGTCCAGTGCTGCGAGCTTCATCAACCAATTCTTCAATACGCTTGGTTGTCGTGTGGAGATTTTGAGCGCCGGCGTCAAAACGAGCAATGGCATTCAACGGAATGCTGCGCATAGAACGACCGTGCCGCTTCGATAATCGTTGGCGTCGGACGATACGAGGCGCGCGCCCAAGCTTGGGCGTCGAGGGCGGAACCCATGGCCATGCTCAGCCCCAAATCCAGCGCCTTCCGAAAGTTGTCGGCGTTGGTCAAAACGGGTCGATAAACGTTGTCTGCGTCGGCCTCAAACTTGGCGGATAAAGGCTTAGCTTCGGTTGCCACGAGAATCGGAGCGATGGCGACATTGTGGCTGGCCTCGTGAAAGTTTTTTAGATCAAGCGCGTAGTCCCAAACCTGTTCGATCGCAGCGCGGTCGTAGTCGGTTTCGCCAACTTTGAACTCCAATGCAAAAATCACCGAACCCAAAACCAGAATGACGTCCACACGCCGCCCCATGCGCGGGATGTTGAATTCAAAGAAAACCCAACCATCTAGGCCGGTGAGTTGCGCTTGAAGGAGGTCGATTTGCGCCAGCCAAGCATCGCGCTGATCCGAAAAGTGCCCGTCGCCAGCGTGTCGGGAGTCCAGGTGCCCGGGCATGATGGCGTGATGATTCCGCTCTCGATCATTTACAAGAAGGGCATGCCGCTGGACGGATCAAACTGCTGCATCCTGACCGGTTATGGCGCCTACGGGATCAGCCTCGACCCGGCGTTCAGCATCCGCAACGATGCCCTTGTGCTTCACGGTGTGGTGTTCGCCATCGCGCACGTCCGGGGCGGCAGTGAAAAGGGCGAGGCCTGGTACCGGGCCGGCTTCAAAACCACCAAGCCAAACACATGGAAGGATTTTATTTCCTGCGCGGAATATCTGGTGGACAAAGGTTATACGAGTCCCCAAAAACTCGGGGGCACGGGCACCAGCGCAGGCGGCATCCTCATCAGCCGCGCCATCACGGAACGGCCGGACCTGTTTGCCGCCGCGATCTGCAATGTGGGCTGCGCGAATGCGATGCGCATGGAATTTTCGCCCAATGGCCCGGTCAACACGCCGGAATTCGGCACCGTGAAAGATCCCGTCGAATGCCAGGCGTTGTATGAGATGGACGGCGTGGCGCACGTGCAGAAGGGTATAATGTACCCGGCGCTCATGGGCGTGGGTGGGTGGAATGATCCCCGGGTGGAACCATGGGAACCGGGCAAGTTCGTGGCAGCGGTGCAGACCGCTACGGCTTCCGGCAAACCCGTGCTCATGAAGGTGAACTATGACAATGGTCATTTTACGGAGGAGAAAAAGGTTACCTTCAAGAATTTTGCCGGCCAGTATGCTTTCCTTTTGTGGCAGACCGGACACAAAGATTTTCAGCTGGTGCAGTAACCGACCGCCACCCTTTCCAGATGGCCGTCCTCATGTGAGAGCGCCCACGAGTCCAGGTCCAGCGTGTAGCCTTCACGCAACGAGGTCAGACTGTAAACCGCCAGCGTGTGTATTCCGCGAGTCTGCTCCCGCCCGCCCGTGACTTCAAGTGGAAGTCTTTCCTTTAAAATTCGTAAATCGTAAATTCCCCCAACTTCCAGCTCCCAGCTCCTAGCTACCAACATCCAACTCCCATCTTCATTCGTTTTTTACCCAATCTGGCAACGGGGCCGTGAACTCAACCGGCTCCCGGCTCAACGGATGCATAAATCTTACCCCCGCCGCATGGAGGCATAGCGGCGGATCGCCGAGCGCTGGCGACGGCATGCGACCGATTTGCTGATCAGGGAGGTAAACTGTATCGCCGCACACCGGAATCCCCAGATGCCAGAGATGCACGCGTATCTGATTTGTGCGCCCGGTCAGCGGCCGTACCTCAAGCAGGTTCGTGCCGTCCGCATCGCGCCGGACTACGCGAAACTCCGTGCGCGCCGCCAGTCCATTTTCCAGATCTACCGTGCGCGAACATTGTTCGCCGGCACCGGCACTGATGGTCGCGTCGCAACAAAATTCATCCGCTGGCAGCCGGCCAGACACACGGGCAAAATAGGTTTTCTGCACCAGTCCCTGTGCGAACTGTGTCTGCAGCTGGCCGGCTAGGTGTTGCATGCGCGCCACCAGCACCAGTCCGGTCGTTTGGGCGTCCAGCCGGTGCGCCGGATACATTTGTTGCGGATGATAGACCGTGTTCAGGATGTGCTGGAGCGTGTTGAGATAATATCGCCCGCCGGCATGCATCGGCAGCGGGGCCGGTTTGTTCACCACGATCAAGGCCTCATCTTCGTGCAGAATTTCCACGGCCCCATTCACCTCCGGCTCGGTCACGTTGGGAAAAAGATGCTGGTAGCGTTGCCCCGCCCGGACGATTTGTGTAGCCGCCACCGGCCTTTGTTCCAAGTTCACGATCCGTCCAAGTGTGAATTCCTCTTCCCACCCGGCCGCCGACACATTCCAGACCATGCGTTCCAGCGCTGCCAGCAGGGTCAAACCGTCGCAGTTGCCGGGAATATTGATCGGTTTGAAGTGATTCCGCGGCTGGCTTCCCGGCAGGGGTGTGACCGCACGACGGATCGCCGCATGACGTGGGGCCAAGTCCGACAACGAAAGCACCTCGCGAGTCTACGCCCGCCTCTTGCCCTTTTCAAGTTTCCTCTTTTCCAGTCAAGGTGGGGCGATGCCCGTGGCGCTGCCACCGTCCCCGCGAGCCGTGGTATTGGGGTGTAGCGACGGTCTGTCGCCCGCCGGTTTTTATGGTGGCCCCACCGCAAGGTGGTTCGTGAAATTCGTGTGGTTCGCGGTTAAAGTCTCAGCGCTCTTTGATTTCTTTTGTTTCCGCTTTCTGCCTTCAACCAGATTTAGTTCAGGTTTCAGTTTTCAGGTCTGAGGTCTTGTTTTCCGCGTTGGCCAGTGCGGCTCGCACTTTACCGGTCGGCTGAAAACCACCTCATGCGCGAACAGCGACGCCCACTCCTTGGCCGCCGTGAAATCACCGTCCGTCCCGCCGATCAATTCATGCCGGCCGTTCGCCCGGCGGATCAGCCAGGCATTGCCAAAACAGTTGATGATCTTTGCCGTGTTTACGATGCGTTTTCCAATGTTTTTTAGTTTCATGCAATCACCGTAAGGGAGTGGGTAGGACATTGGCTGTCCATGTGAATAACTATTTCCAAATAGTTTACTTGGGCAAACGCAAAATCGGCCTAGCCTCGGGATGCGACCTGAACTCCTTGGCTGTAGCATGCGGTCTATGACCGCCGTTTTTAGGGTGGCTGCAAGGTGGTTCGCGTAGTCCGCGTATTTCGCGGTTGAATAATAAAAATCTATGGCCAGTCCGGCACGGACCCGCATTTTGCACATTGACGGAGATTCCTTCTTCGCCAGTTGCGAGATCGCGCTTGATTCCAAGCTGGAAGGCCGGCCCGTCTGGGTCGGCGGCGGCCGGCGCGGCGACGGCATTGTCATCGCCGCCAACCGGCTCGCCAAAAAATACGGCATCAAAACCGGCACCGCCTGCTTCGAGGCCAAGCGCCTTTGCCCCAGCGGCGTCCTCTGCAAACCGCACTACGACGCCTACCGCGAGTTGAGCCGCCAGATGTTCCTGATCCTGGAGAAATACGCGCCCACGCTCGTTCCCTATTCCATCGACGAAGGCTTTCTGGATTTTTCCAGCATGGACACCCACGTCTGGCGCAACACCACGCCCACCGACTACGTCCAAGGGATCCGTGAGCGGATCAGAAAGGAAGTCCGTCTCCCCATGACTGCCGGCCTCGGCAACTCCGCCAAACTCGCCAAACTCGCCACCGACGCCGCCAAGGGCGTCGGCTTTCTCGAAGTACCCGCCGGCCAGGAAAAAGAATTTCTACGAGACCGGCCGGTGTCAGATATGTCCGGCATCGGCAAAAACCGGCAGTGCTCCCTCGCCGCCTTCATGGCCTTCACCTTCGGTGACGTCGCCGCGCTGCCCTCGATGTTGCTAAAACAAAAGTTCGGGATCTGGGGCCAGCAATTGTGGTTGTTCGCAAACGGCCAGTGGAACGAGCCGCTGGTATTGGAAATCAAAGACCGCACCACCATTTCCAGCAGTACCACCTTGCCCTACGACGAACCAGACCACGAAGCGGCGCTCACCTTCATGTTGAGCGAAGCCACCCGTCTCACCGGCCAGTTGCGCCGGGAACAGATGCAGGCGCGTGAATTCAGCGTGGCCGTGCGGTTCACCGATTTCACCGAAGTCGGCACCCGTCACCGGTTCAAGCACCCGCAGTTTCTAAACTCCGTCATCAACGAAGTCCTGGAACAAATGTTCCGCGAAATAATGGCCTATCAAGAGCGCCCTGTGCGCCAGATCCGCATCGCCATGTACAACCTGGAACGCTTGGACACGCACCCAACGCTCTGGGGCCGCACGAACGAAGAACGCTGGGGCGCCCTCGACGACGCCACACACGAACTGAATCAGAAACTCGGCAAAACCGCCCTGATGACCGGCGCACAACTCGCCTTGCGTCATGCGCACCCCGCGCCAACCGCCTCAAGCCCCGTGCCCGGCGCTTCGCCAAAATGCCCCTTCACCCCGCAACGCGAAATGATCACCAAGCTCTGGGGTGCCACCGGTCCCACCCAGGGCTCCCTTTTTTAAGGTAGGGGCGCTCGCGCTGCGGCGTCCGGGTGTAGCGTGCGGTCTATGACCGCCGTGTTTTCTCCCTCTCCGGCCCATCGGATGGGAGGGAGAGGGACGGGGTGGGCTTTCCGATAATCACCTTTATTTGGTTTTCTCTACCAGGAACAGACCGCCAAAACCGTCCAAGGCTCCCTTTTTTGAGGATTGGATTTGTTGAATTCGCCGCCTAATCGGCGCAATAAATGCTATATTTGAGCTCAAATTCTGTATCCCGCATGAATATTCGCTGCTGCCTGGCGTCGCGCACACTGTTGGTTGCGCTGGCTTCTTGTGTCTGGCTTCAGATCGACAGCGATGCCAGAGGTGCGCAGACATATGATTTTGGTTTCATTCCTGTTGGAGCGACCAACAAGGTGGGCGGTTTTAGTTTTGCCGGTGGCACTAATCTTTTCATGCAATCGGAAACCTTCACTGGCCCCAATGCCGCCGATTTTCAAACCAGTTCAAACTATGCCGGGCAATTTCTCCCGACCGGCCAGAATCATCTGTATTCGCTGAGCTTCATCCCGCAAACGCTGGGTTTTGAATCCGCCGCCCTCACCAATTACGAGACGCCCGATCCGCCCTTCGGCGGTGGCATCTTGTATCTTCAAGGCGTCGGCATGCCCGCCAGCCGGCCCGGCACCGGCCCGGTCGTGCCCGAACTGGCACCGCTGGAATCGGCCATGACTAATTTTCTGGTCGCCCATAATTTTGAGGCCGGCACGCTGGCCCTGATGAAGGACAGCAAGCTGGTGTTTCGTCAGGGCTACGGCTGGCGCGATAATAATTTCACGAAGGTCATTCACCCCGACAATCTATTCCGGCTCGCCAGTGTGTCGAAAATGCTGACGGCTTCGGCCATTTACAAACTCGTGGCCGCGGGGACAATCACCACCAGCACCAAGATTTATGATTATCTCGGCATTAAACCGTGGGGCGGTGTGCTGGGCGACAGCCGCATCACGAACATCACCGTGCAGCATCTGCTCGATCATGCCGGCGGTTGGAATCAATACGCTACCACCCCGCCTTTCGACCCGGTATTTCGCACCGTTCAAATTTCAACGAACCTGGGTCTGAATTATCCCGCCGGCCCGACGAATGTCATCAGCTGGATGTTCTCCAAGCCCCTCGACTTCGCGCCCGGCACGACCAACGTCTATTGTAATCTCGGTTACTTGATCCTGGGCCGCGTCATTGAAAAGGCCAGCGGTAAATCCTATATGAATTACATCCAGCAGGACCTGCTCGGCGATGCGGGGCTCACGAATATTCTCGGTTTTACCAATGTCGTCCAATCGCACAGCCGCCCCGGCGACCTTGCGCCGTGGGAAATCTGGTATGCCGACATCCCCCAGTTTTTGAGCCAATCCGCCGTGGACTTTCCCACCAACACCAATGTGCGCGTGATTGATGGCGCCGGGTATTATGAAGCCTATGATTCGTGCGCTGGGTTGAGCGCCTCGGCCATCGGGCTGTGTCACTACCTGCAAAATTATCTGGAAGGCTACAACGCACGGGTTCCCGGGTCTTCCTTTAGCTGGAACGACCTGTTTTATGGTAGTTTGCCGGGAGCCAGCTCCGTGCTGGCGCAAAATATCAGCCAGAATTCGTCCTCGACCAATGGGGTCGAGTTTGCCGCTCTGTTCAACCAACGCTACGACTTGGTTGAAGGGGCCAACATCGCGGCTTACACCGCCATCACCAACGCCGTCGCCAATATCAGTTCCTGGCCGGCCAACGGTGGCGGCATGATCCAATGGTCCACGACCTCCGCCAGCATTAACAAAAACAGCGGCTTCATCAACATTCCACTTACCCGCACCGGCGCGAACAATCTGACGGTGAAAGTCAGCTACACCACCTATGCCTTGACCGCGAGCAGTTCCAACTTTGTCGCCTTCTCCGGCGTCGTCACGTTCGGCGCCGGCGTCACCAGTAAAAACGTTACCATTCCCATTCTGAACGACCGCAGCATAGATCCGACGCGGCAATTTTCCCTCGAACTCATTTCCGCCTCCGGCGGCGCGTGGCTGGGCGATAACGTGACTTGCGTGGTGAGCATTCTGGATACGAACCTGCCGCCCAGTTTGACCGGTCAGCCGGTCGTCCTGCCCAACGGCAACTTCAAATTTCAAACGCTGTGCAGCACCGGCCTGATCCAGACCGTGCAGTTTTCCACGAACCTCATCGACTGGCTGCCATTGCAAACCTTCACCAATGCCAATCTTGTCACCACCTTTACGGATACGAATGGCTCTGGCCCCGGCGTGGGATTTTATCGCGTGGTGGTACCCTGACATTATGAGTGTGCTAACTAAAAATCGATTTCAATTGCTCGGGGCCGTGATCCCGCTTTTATTTTTCGCCACGCTGTTTTCAGTTGCAGCCGCCGACGTTGTTTCCATCTGGGGTGGTGCGCGGGGAACCATCGTTCTCAAATCCGATGGCACCGTCTGGACGTGGGGAATAAACCTCCCCGGCGGAAAGCTGGGCGTCGGTGACGCGACGACCTTGGTGCGCAGCCTGGTTCCGGTCGAGGTTCATGACTCGGGCAATGTGAGTTATCTCAACTCGATTACCGCGATCATGGGCGGTGAGGTTAATAACGTCGCGCTGAAAGCCGACGGCACGGTGTGGGCGTGGGGATATAATTTTGTGGGCGGACTCGGTGACGGAACCACGAACGACTCAGCCGTGCCGATTCAAGTTGGACTCGGGGCTGTGCCGCCCTTGAATTCGGTGACCAAACTGGGTGGTCGGACCTATTGGAATCTCGCGGTCAAATCGGACGGCACCATCTGGGCGTGGGGCATGAATCAGGGTGGCCAAATGGGAAACGGGACGGTGAATCCAATCAGTGGCCCGCAAGTCACCGTGCCGGTGCCGGTCGGCAATTCGCAGCCGGGTGGCGCCATTAACAATCCAGTGCAAGTTTCCTGCGGTTATACTTACGGGGTGGCGCTCTTGACCAACAGCACGGTCTGGACCTGGGGCTCTGGCGTCAATGGCGAATTGGGCTACGGCACCAACGGCTACACCAGCTATGCCCCGGTGCCGGTGGCTGGTTTGACGAATATAACCGCCATCTCGTCCGGCTGGAAACACACCTTGGCCTTGAAATCGGATGGCACGGTCTGGGCCTGGGGCAAGAATCGCAACGGCGAGCTGGGTGACGGCACGTCCATCAACCGGTCCAATGCCGTTCAGGTTTTGGCCTTGAGCAACATCGTCGCGGTCTCCGGCGGAGATTACAATTCCATCGCCCTCCGCTCGGATGGCACCGTCTGGAAATGGGGTGTGAACGATGTGGGGGAACTGGGAATTGGCACCACCGACGGCACGGGGCCGGGCGTGGCGACAGATCCAGTGGTTCACGCCACTCCGGTGCAGGTGGCCCAGGACACCTTCGGGAACGGATTCAGCAATGTCGTGATGGTTTCCAACCGCGACTATCACAATATCGCGGTCAAGTCGGACGGCTCGGTGTGGATGTGGGGCGCGAACGATCAGGGCCAGTGTGGCGATGGCACCACGAATGATGACTGGCGACCCGTGCCGGTGGTGGGGATGGGTCCCCGCGTGTCGCGGACGTTGAGGCTGCAGCCGGGCGGGAATCAAATGGCGCTTAATTGGAACACCGCCACTGGCGAATTTTTCTCCATTCAATACACCACCAATCTTGCGGCCGGGTTCACGAGTGTCATCCAGAGCAATCTTCTCGCGACCCCGCCGTCGAATACCATCATCGTAACCAATGGCCCGGGCTTCTACCGTTTGAAATTTTAACTTACCATGGTTCCATGTGCGGCCGTTACACCATCACGCAAGACCTCGCCGAACTGGAAAAACTCGTCCGGTTCATCTGCAAAGTCGTGGATTTTTCACCCCCCCCCAACGCGAAATGATCACCAAACTCTGGGGTGCCACCGGTCCCGCCCAAGGCACCCTTTTTTAAGGTAGGGGCGCTCGCGCTGCGGCGTCCGGGTGTAGCGTGCGGTCTATGACCGCCGTGTTTTCTCCCTCTCCGGCCCATCGGATGGGAGGGAGAGGGACGGGGTGGGGTAGGGTTTCAGTTCGATCACCTTGTGAATCCCCTCGCGCACAATCGTATGGTCTCTCGCCCCTTCGCACCGCTGCCTTCTTTCACCCTACCTCGACGATGCCACTGAATGGGCACTGGCTTGACGAAACGTTTGGTAAAACATAGTTTTCCGGCATGATCAGGACCATTACGAAGATTGGCAATTCGCAAGGGCTGATGTTCGATTCGGCGCTGATGGATCTGGCATGCCTCCAAGTGGGCGATCAGGTGTCCATCAGCGTGCATGAAGGCGGCTCGATTGTGCTGACCCCCGTGCGCCGCGTCATCAAGCCGGGCCCTGCGGCGTCCACCGCCAAGCGCTTGATCAAGAAAAACACGGAATTGTTCCGCCGGCTGGCATGAATCGTCCGCTAGCCCATGCGGTCGTGGTGCCTCGCCGGAAGCCACGGCCTTGTATACATAACAAAGGCATGGACCGCGGATGTCCCGAGGTCTGGGCTAGATTGGTCGGCATGAAAACCATGCAAAGGACGGCGGCGGAGACGGGATTAACGAAGTTGGTGCAGGCCTATGCCGATGAAGGCAAAGCGCGGGAACTACTGGAAGCGTGGCGCTGGCCCAAGGGTCCAGTCTGCCCGCACTGCCAGAACGCTGGTGACAAACGGATTTCTAAACTGGAGGCCCAAAGCACCAGCCAAAGCGGCGTTCGTCAGGGCGTCTATTTTGCGGCGCCTGCCGCCAACAATTCACGGTGACCGTTGGCACCATCATGGAGCGTTCGCACGTTCCGATTTCGAAATGGCTGATGGCCCTGAATCTTTTGTGCTCGTCCAAGAAATCTCTCAGTGCCAATCAGATCCACCGGATGATCGGGGTGACTTACAAGACAGCCTGGTTCATGTGTCACCGGATCCGCTTGGGGATGACGCCCGATCATCGGGCTGAAGCGAAGTTAACGGGCACGGTGGAAGTCGACGAGACCTTCGTGGGTCCCAAGGGCAAGCGTAAGACGCCCGTGGTTGCGCTGATCCAACGCCAGGGCCTGGCTCGGGTGAAGGTGATTGCTTCGGTCACGCAGAAGAACCTCGGCGCAGCGTTGGGTGAATGCGTGAGCCGGGAAGCGGTCGTGAATACCGACGAGCACCCCGGCTACAAAAGCCCGTTGAAGCACTGGCAAGGCGCAGCGAACAAAAGCGGCAGAAAAATGATTAAGCCAAGCAAAGCGTTCCGACTGCCTTATTTGTGGGCAACCTGTCTTAAAATCGCGCTTCACGCTGCAAGCTGCCGCGATTTGAAATGACAACTTGCGGGTGTATCACAAACTTCCAGTGGAAGATCAGACGTTCTTCCGATCAGGGCAATCATCTCGCTGAAACTTCTAATTTGCAGCAAAAGGTGCCTGCAAATTCAACCAAGTCACTGATCTCATAAACCGTTGTTTCAATATCCGTCACCCCGTCATGCAATTGGCACGACTATTTTTAATGTTAAAAATAACTAATTATAATACATAATAAAATAAGTTATATAGGCGTGCGAAGTGCTTACGAACTGGTGACGACACAAAACAACATCAAACAAAATAAGAAATTGCGGCTAACAAATGACAACCATGAAAACTCATTTCTTGAAACTCACCTGCGGCCTGATTCTGCTGGGCATGACGGCATCGGCGTCGGCACAGTCCACGCTGCTCTCAACTATGAACAGCCCTCTTTCGTCTGTATCTACGCTATGGACGGGTGGTGGATTCAGTGGTTTCGCCCAGGTATTTACCACTGGCAGCCAGATCGAAAACATTGGCTCCGTCACCGTAAATGAGGGAACATATTCCGGCATCAACGCTGCCTTTTCTGTTTCTTTTTACACAGACGGAGGTAACCATCCGGGTTCATTAGTGAACAACGGATTGTTTACCGGGTCAGCCATCGCTTACCCTGTTTGCAAGACTTTCCAACCCCTGACATTGGAAGCAAACACCACTTATTGGCTTGTTTTCAATGATTCTTCCACTAGGGCGTCCTTCACTGAGACTTCAAGTGCAAATCTCGTTCTTAGTGGTAATGGAGGTTTCGCTTTTGGCGATTCTTATTATTCCCTGGATCAGGGTGCATCTTGGGCCAAATCCAGCTCCTATATCCCGATGTTTACCATTGACTCCGCAGCACCCGTTCCCGAACCGTCCACGCTAGCGCTGGCCGGCTTGGGCGGGCTGGGCACGCTCCTGCTCCGCCGCCGCCGGTAAATAATCCGGTTTGGTTTTCCTCAACCCCGCTGGCGAACCAGCGGGGATTTTTGTTTTTCAAACCAGTGGGCCTTTGGAGTGCGAAAATCAAGGAATGACATGAAACATAAAACCGGCCGGAATATCGAATGGTTTCAGGATTATCCAACGCTTCAGGTTGGCGGATGATTTTGGCGCGGGGTCGGCAAGAAGTTGTAGCGGCGGTCTGGTGACCGCCGGATAATTGCCCCAACTCCCAACTGCCAATCATCTGGCGTCAGCGAGCCTCATCATCTTTTCGCTCAGAGACCCCGAGACCCTGTGCTGGAAGTAAATGACGCACAATATGTCGTTGTGTGACAATCCCGCCGCAGCACTGTCACGGCGCGTGCTACCCGGACCTCGCATTCGTCCAGCGCCCGGTGGCCCGGGCGGCACGCCCCGCGCCAGCTGGCAGGCATCCTTCACGCCAACGCCGCCGCTCCGCTTATCCCTCGCCCGTGGGAACGGGAGAGGTGGCGCAGCCGGGTGAGGGAGCACGGGCGAAATTAGGTCGGGGCGTCTTTTGCCCCAAAGCCCCCGCCCATCCCTTGCGGTTTCGACCCTTCCATCCCCAAGGGTTGGCGCTAAAAATTTTCTCGACAATCCAGATGCAGAGCCATAAGATAAAATGATTGGCAGCCAAGGCACCCCATCCAGATTTTGTCTGTTCGGTTCAGGACAACGCCATTGATTCGTATGAAAACAAAGATCAAAACCGCGAGGGAGAAAGCCGAAAAAGCCGAGTTGAAAAAACTTGGGCTTTCAAACTTATATCCCAAATTCCATTTGTTTGCAAAAGGTGAGATTCATGTCAGTTTTGGCGGAGCTGCCGACAGGGAAATTGTTGAGCCGGAGCGTCAGCTATCCCCGAGTCCGAAAACTTCACACCCGCCAAAGAGCCAGCAATTAGAGTGTTAATATAGTTTCTCCAGACATTGCCGCATTTCGACAGGCGTTCAGGGTTGGCCTCTAGTCTAAAACTTTCATTGGTTGAAACTGGCTTTCGCAAACAATTGGTGAGTTTGGCACACACATTTCTATTAAGTGCAGTATGTTGATGAATGAGTGATTGCCAAACCATAGTGCCATTGCAAAAATGTAATGACTGAAATTGAAGTCATTCGGATAATCCGCATGCACTTGGAAGGAAAATTCCCCAAGGTTTGCTCCAATTGTAATAATCGCTTCGAAACCTACCGCGATTACCTTTTGTCCACCAAACCGGTGGGTTCTCCCACCTCTTTCGATGCCCAGATGGGCGATTGGCATCCCGCGAACCCGCGGAATCCATGTCCTTCGCCAATAGCCTGTGCTAACGACCAGTTCATGAGACTGATTTAAGCAGGAAAGCGGTTGACACTCCAATGATAAATGGAGTGTTAACATGAATGAACAAACGATAGTAGAGAAGAAGAGGAACAGCCCGGTGTCCGGGAGTTGGTCGAACATGGCTGGATTAACTTGTATGTCATGGCCGCGTCTGGTAAACGATTCTGGCGTTACGGCGAAAAAATTTATGGAGGAAATCGAATAGCAATTGTCTATGAGCCAAATTCTCAAAGCGGAAATCAAGCAACTCGTCAGCCGTCTGGACAAAATTATTTTGGAACAGGCGGGCAAAAAAGTTTTCAACCATCTCGACACCGTGCGCAAGCTGTCGAAGCGCGCTCGCCATTTTGGCAGTGAAACCAGCTTGCAGATGAAGCACGCGCTATTGAGTCGCCTTGACACCAAGGAGGCGTATCAACTAGCTCACGCCTTCAGCCTTTTTTTTCAACTGGTCAATCTTTGCGAGGAGCGCGCCCGCGAACGCCATCTCCAGTCAAAAAAAATGGCGGCAATGTCTCTACCCGCCTTATTCCGCGAATTGAAATATGCGGGCATCACGGAAAAAAAATTGCAGTCGGTTTTGAACGAGCTGGAGATCGAGCCGGTGCTCACCGCGCATCCGACCGAGGCAAAGCGGCGCGCCGTGCTCAACCAGCTATCGCGGCTCACGCAACAATGGGAAAATCCCGACGAAGTTTTGGAGGCGCTGTGGCAGACCGAGGAAATCCGCGAGCAAAAAATCGGCCCGCTGCACGAGGTGGACACGGCGCTGTATTATTTCAACCGCACGATCTTTGAGACGGCAGCAAATTTTTACGAGACGTTTGACGCTGAACTCGCAAAGAATTTTCCCGGCGTGAAGCGCTCGCGTCAGTTTCTGACGTTCGCGAACTGGGCGGGCGGCGACCGCGATGGCAATCCGTTTGTGACGCCGGAAATCAGCCGCAAGGCGATGCAACGGCAGCATGACGCGGTGATGAATTTTTACCGGCGCGAATGCGAACAGTTGAGCAAGGAAATCACCCACGCCGATGCCGGCGAAGATTTGGCCGTGCCGCACAACCGCGCGCAAACGCCGGGGACTTATCAACCTTACGAGATTTTTCGCAGCCAGATCGGCGCGCTGCGGCGCAAGTTGGGCGAAGGCAAATACAAGCATTCGGAATTCATTGCGACGCTCGAAGAAATTCGCCAAGGTCTGCTCAAACAAAAAGCCACGCGCGCCGCGAATGGCCGTATCCGTCGCCTGCTGCTTCAGGTGAAAACTTTTGGCGCGCATCTGGCGGAATTGGATTTCCGCGATCACAGCGGCAAGCTTGATAATGCCGAAGCGGAATTGCTGGAAGAATTTCGTGCCATCCGCGAGATCCAAAAGGAATTCGGCGCGCCGGCCGCGAGCCACTTTATCGTTAGTATGACGCGCAGCGCGGATGACATTTTGCGGCTCTTCAAACTGTCGAAGCTCGCGGGCGTTTATGAAATCGATCTGGTGCCGCTGTTTGAGACGATTGAAGATCTGGAAAATTCCTCGAAAATTCTCGGCGATCTCTGGTCCGATGTCGAGTATCGCCGTCATCTAAAAGCGCGCGGTCGTGTGCAGGAAGTGATGGTCGGCTACTCGGATTCCAACAAGGATGGCGGCTATCTTGCGGCGAACTGGTTTTTATATCGCGCGCAAAAAGAAATGTCGCGGGTCGCCGACGAATGCGGCGTGAAGCTCCGTTTTTTTCACGGCAAAGGCGGCACGATTGACCGCGGCGGCGGTTCAAGTTATCGCAGTCTTCGCGCGCAGCCGCACGCGGCGCACGGCGGACGTTTGCGAATTACGGAACAAGGCGAAGTCATTTCGCTGAAATATTCCAATCCCGTCATCGCGCAAAGAAATCTGGAGCAACTCACCTCGGCCGTGATCGTCGTGCAATGTCTGCCGGAAACCGAGACGGCGGAATTGCCGAAGTGGGAAACGCACGCCGACCGGCTCGCGAAATTGTCTTTCGCGCATTATCAAAAACTGGTTTATGAAACGCCCGAGTTCGCCGAGTATTTCTGGCAGGCCACGCCGATTGATCTCATCGAACATCTCCGGCTCGGATCCCGACCGGCGCGGCGCGCGGCCACAGCTGATATCCGGCAGTTGCGCGCGATTCCGTGGGTGTTTTCCTGGACGCAATCGCGACATTTGATTTCCGCGTGGTATGGCGTCGGCTCGGCGCTGAAGGGATTTTCAGAACAGACGCCGGACGGACTCGAACAACTACGCAAAATGTATCGGCGCTGGCCGTTTTTCCGCACCGTGCTTGACAATGCCGAAGTGTCGCTCGCCAAAACTGACCTCGGCATCGCGCGCCAGTATGCCGCGCTCGTCGAATCCGACGAGGTTCGCAATAAAATCTTTGGCCTGATCGAGGAGGAATACGCGCGTTCGGTTGAAATGGTTTTGAACATCAACGAGCGCAAGGAACTTTTGGAAAACCAGCCGACACTGGCTCAGTCCATTCGACTCCGCAATCCCTATGTTGACCCGCTGAACTACTTGCAGATCCGTTTTCTGTCCATCTGGCGCAAGGCAAACGAGGCGCAACGCACCGAACAATTGCGCCGTCTGCTGGCGCTCACCGTCAAAGGCGTGGCTTCGGGGATGAAGAGCACCGGTTGATTATGCCCGAGACCTACGCTGCGGAAATTGAAAAACTGGCCGCGCCGAAGCGTTTTCCGGTGCGGCTCGGCATCATCGGCGGCGGATATGCCCAGAGTTGCAAAAATAATATGGAAGGCCAGCAACATGGCCAATTGTTAGCGGGCAATGTAAAAGTCACTCATTCAATCATTTTGTTTGCGGTTATTTTCAGATGATGCGCCGACTGGCGGGCGCGACTTCAAAGCTCGAACTTTACGTCCACGAAATGTTCCCGGCGATCACTCGCCAGTTTCAACACGGCACCGGGCTGTTCAGTTCCGTCAAGAAAGATTTTTGGCGGAACTTTCCAGGCGCCGGACACATTGAGGCAGTTGATGTGATAGACGGTTTCGCGGTAACGGTAATCGAGCTTGAACGTTTTCCACTCCAGCGGAACTTTGGGCGTGAAGCGTAATTCATCCACGGCCAGCTCCACGCCCAAAAGCGTTTCCAGAATCAGGCGATACATCCAGCCAGCTGAACCGGTATACCACGTCCAGCCGCTGCGGCCCGTGTGCGGAGCCACGCTGTAAACATCCGCCGCGACGACATACGGCTCGGCCTTATAACGCGCGACGCCGGTGGCATCCTGCGCGTGCAAAATTGGATTGATGAGCTTGAACAACTCCCACGCGCGTGAAGTTTCACCGGCGAGAGCAAATGCCATGATCGTCCAGATGGCCGCGTGAGTGTATTGGCCGCCGTTTTCGCGGACGCCGGGGACGTAGCCTTTTACGTAGCCCGGTTCCATTGCCGATTTGTCGAAAGGCGGATCGAACAGTTGAATCAACCTGCTTTCGCGCCGCACTAGCCGGTGGGCCACGGCATCTAACGCCGTGTGGACGCGGTCGCGACTCCCGACACCGGAGATGACGGCCCAGCTTTGCGGCAACGAATCAATCTGGCATTCGGGATTGGTAGCGGAGCCGAGCGGTTCGCCGCTGTCAAAATATGCGCGGCGATACCATTGGCCGTCCCACGCATTTTTTTCAATGTTCTCGCCCAAGGTTTTTGCGTGGATCTCGCATAGCTCGACAAAACTTTTGTCGCCACGTCCTCCGGCCAGAATGGAAAAGTGTTTTAGGACGTCGTAAAGAAAGAATGCAAGCCAGACGCTTTCGCCTTTGCCTTTTTCGCCGACGAGATTCATGCCGTCGTTCCAATCACCACAGCCCATCAGCGGCAATCCGTATTCACCAAATTTCAGACCGTTTTTGATCGCGCGCACGCAATGTTCGTAAAGCGTGCCGGATTCGGTGGAACGATTCGGCAGATCGTAATACGCTTCTTCATCCGGCTTGACTGCGCGTGCTTCTAGGAAAAAAATATTTTCATCGAGCACGCCTGTGTCGCCGGTGGTTTCGACATAACGGCTGGTTGCGCACGCCAGCCAGAGAAAATCGTCGGAGAAATGTGTGCGCACGCCGCGACCTTGCGGCGGATGCCACCAGTGCTGCACGTCGCCTTCGCGGAACTGATGCGCGGCAGCGCGGAGCAATTGTTCGCGCAACAACTCCGGGCGCGAATGAACCAGAGCCATGGCATCCTGAAGCTGATCGCGGAAACCGAACGCGCCACCGGATTGATAAAAGCCCGTGCGCGCCCATAGCCGGCAGGAAATTGTCTGGTAAAGCAGCCAGCCGTTCGCGAGCAGATTTAACGCCGGCTCCGGCGTTTCCACGCGGACGGCACTCAACGTGTGTCCCCAATAGGCCCAGACTTTTTCCAGTTCTTCGCGGCAAGCCTGCAGGTTTTGAAATCGCTGCGCCAGATCGCGCGCCTGCCCCGGATTTTGTCCCGCGCCCAGAATGAAGGCAACTTCCCGTTCCTGCCCCGGTTCAAGTTCAACCTGCACCTGCAAGGCCGCGCAGGGGTCAAGGCCCACGCCGGTTTTCCCCGAGAACCGTAAACGCCGGAGCGCAGCCGGTTGCGCGGGCGTTCCGTTGCGGCCCAAAAATTCAGCACGATTGCCCGTATACGAACGCGCCAGTTCGCTGCTGGCCACGAACGCCACGCGGCCTTCAAAGTCGGTGTTGAAGGGATTGCGCGCGAAAAGGGCGCTGGTGGTCGGGTCAATTTCCGTGGCCACCTGCCTGGCGCATTTTTGCCGCGACTCACCTAAAACCCATTCGGAATAACTGGTCAGCGAAAGCCTGCGGCGACGGCGATCAGAATTGTTTCGCAGCTTCAGAACGGCGAATTTCACCGGCTCGCTGAGGGAAACATAAATCCACAACTCGGAAGATATGGCATCCTGCGTATGCTCAAATACGCTGTAGCCGAAACCGTGCCGCACGACATAGGGCGATTCGCCGCGCGCGGGCCGCGGCGTGGGCGACCAAAATCTACCGGTATGTTCATCGCGGATGTAAAAAGCTTCGCCGCTGATGTCGGTCACGGCGTCGTTGTTCCACGGCGTCAAACGGAACTCATGACAGTTCTCGCTCCAGGTGTAGCTGCCGCCATTTTCGGAAACGAGCGTGCCGAAATTCGGATTGGCCAGCACGTTGACCCACGGCGCGGGGGTGTTTGAGCCCGGCAGAAGCGTGACGACGTATTCGCGTCCGTCGGGCGTGAAACCGCCGAGACCGTTGAAGAAAACCAGATCGCGCGCCGGCAATTCGAAGGCGGTTTCAATTTCCGGGCGCGAACGGATGCGCAATTGCGGTGGCAGCGGTTCGGTGCGCACGCGGCGGGACAATTGTTCCAGCAAGGTGCCTTGATCATCGTGCACCACAATTCGGGCGGCGGTTTCCAGCAGTATTTTATCTTCCGGCGAAAATTGATCCACGCGCCGCAGATAAATTCCGCCGGGCTTGTCGAGCAATTGCGTGCCGCTGTTTGCTGCAACGAGATTCAGGATTTGATCGTGCAAGGCCTGGCGATAGACCGAGTCGTCCTCGTTCAAAATCACGAGGTCCACGGGTAGGCCTTTCAAGCGCCAGTAGGCTTGGGCCTGCACGATTTGCCGCACGACGTCAATGCGGTCAACATTCGTGGCATATAACAACAAAATCGGCAGGTCGCCGGAAATGCCAAAACTCCAGAGATTGCGCTGACCGCGCTGGTTACGTGCGAGCACGCTGGGCTGCGCGCGACGTGCGGCCTGGTTGTAAATTAGTGCGCCTGCGAGACGGCCGTAAAGCTGCGCTTCAACTTCCGTCGTGTTCAGGTGGCGCAACATGATCAGGCCATGCGTCCAAGCGAGTTCGAAACAGCGGTCGGCGATGGTTTGATCCTGATATTTTTCCATGAGGCCGATAATTTCCTCACGCGTCGGCGCGATGCCAGAAACCAGCGTGACCGTGGCGCTTTCCTTCGATTCAAGCCGGATTGTGCGGCGGATTGACGCAATTGGATCAAGCACCGAGCCTTCGTTGTTCGACAGCGGCGAGGAATTATTCAACGCGGCAGGCGAAGATAAATTTCCGCCGCGACCGATGAATTGCGCGCGGTCGGTTTCAAACGAAGCCGTCCCGACCTCGATGCCGTGAACCAGAAGCAAATGTCCAATCCAGGGCAATTTTTCGTGCGACGCGCGCGGACGTCGCGAACACAGGATGGCATTTTGCGAGTGAATGATTTGCGTTTGGATAAAAAGATTGCTGAATGCCGGATGCGCCAGGTCCGCCATCGTCGTGTTCAAAACAATTTCCGCGTAGCTGGTGACTTCGATACTGCGCGCTTCGTCGGAATGATTCGTAAGCGTGATGCGGCGGACTTCCACGTCGTTCTCCGGCGAAACCGCGATTTCAGTGTGAGAATCAATCTCGTGCAGGCGCGATCGAAATTCCGCTCGGCCCTGGCTGAAAATTGCCTCATAACCGGCCTTGGCTTCCAACGTCGGCTGATGGGTGGGTGACCAGAAAGCGCCGCTGTCCACGTCGCGCAGATAAAAGAACGTACCCCAGCAATCGCGCGTGGCGTCCTCGCGCCAGCGCGTCATCGCGGTGTCGTTCCAGCGGCTGTAGCCAGCGCCGCTGTTCGTGACCATCACATGATAACGGCCGTTAGAAAGCAGATGTACTTCTGGCGGGCCGACATTGGGGTCAGTGAAGACGCGCATCGTGGCTTCAACCACCGGGGCGGATTCGCGTTCGCGGCTGGCTTCGAGTTCGTGCGGATATAGCACCGAAGTTTCGCGTGGCACACGCTCGTGCAGCAACAATTCGGCGGATTTGAGCAGCGGACTGGCATCGAAACGTCGTTGCATGGGTCGATCGAGCAAAGTGTAGGCAAGCGAAAGTAGACTCATGCCTTGATGATGCGCCATGAAGGAACGGACAATCGCGTGCGTCTGGCCGTTTGGCACGCGCGAGGCGGTGTAATCAAGGGCTTCGTAAAAACCAAATTTGCCCGCGGCATTTTCATGGCGTAGCGCTTTGAGATTTTTGCAGGCTTCTTCCGGCGCGACCATCAAGGCCATGACCGTTGCGTAAGGCGCGACAACGATGTCATGCGCCAGTCCGCGTTTAAAGCCGAGGCCCGGCACGCCAAAGGCGCGATATTGATAATTGGCATCAGTATCTCGCAAATTGTAACCCGACTCGGAAATTCCCCACGGCACCTTAATTTGTTTACCATATTGTATTTGCCGCGCCACGGCGGATTTGCACGAGAGATCGAGCAACGTGTTTTCATAACTGGGCATCACCAGCATCGGCATGAGATATTCGAACATCGAGCCGCTCCAGGAAATCAGGGTCGGCTTGCCGCCCGCTGTCGTCAGCGAACGTCCTAGCCGGAACCAGTGGTTTTGCCCCACTTGGCCCAACGCGATGGCTACGTAACTTCCCAACCTTGCCTCGGAAGCCAGCAAGTCATAACAGCTCGGGTCGAGTCGGTGCAAATTGACATTGTAACCGATGGAAAACAATTCGCGCGCCGGGTCATACAAAACCGTGAAATCCATGCGGGCCAGTTCATCGCAGCGTTGCGCCAGATTTTGCAAAGCATTTAGCGTGGCCAGCGCCCGCACTCCGGCGGTAGCCAGCATGGGGTGCAAGTCTGACCTCAGCTTTAAGAGTTCTGCGTTTTTGGGAGCAGTGCGGTCGGCATCCAGCAGTTCATCCAACTTGGCGAGGAGGGAGTCTGACTCATCGGCGAGCCGGCGCACACTCATTGGCGTGTTAAGCTGCAGCCAGAATATTTCTAATTCTGGCGCGGAGTTCGGCGGCCAGGGGCCCCCTTGCTGCAATTTCAGCCACGGGAAAGTGTCTAAAATATCCTCCCGGTGTGCGCGGCAACTTTGTTCAAAAATCTTGCGCCAAGCTTCAAATTCGTTGTTAGGTTCAATTTTGGCGGAGACCAGCTTTATCGCAGCCGCGATCGCTTGGTCGAGCATTTGGGAGGTTTCCGCCGGCGAAGTTGGATTTTGCGCTAGCAATTTTTCCAGCACTTCAAAATCGCCCGTGGTTCCGGGACCGCGGGTTTGATCCTTCCAAACACCGAGCGTATCGCGCAGGCCGGGTAGAATTCTGGCGGCGCTCCAATTCTGATCCACCAATTCAACTAGGCCGGAATGCAGCGTCAGCAGCAGCCCGGCGAGGTTGCCATTATCCACCGTAGAAACGTAAAGTGGCATCATCGGTTCGAGTGTGCGCGTGTCATACCAGTTGTAAAAATGGCCGCGATAGCGCTCTAGTTTTTCCACTGTCTCCAAGGTGCGCGCGAGTCGCTCCATCAAGCCGCGCAGCGAAAGGTAGCCAAAATCATGCGCGGCCAGCGTGCTCAGCAGGACCAGGCCAAGGTTGGTGGGCGAGGTGCGCGTCGCGATCACGGCATGCGGATATTCCTGGAAATTGTCCGGCGGCAACCAGTGCTCTTCGGCGGTGACAAATGTTTCAAAAAAATTCCACGTCCGACGCGCCAGCTTGTGGAGCTTGTGAATTTGTTCCGTCGAATATTCCACGGGTTTTTCAGCGATAGGCAGGCTTATCCACCAGGCCATTGCCGGTGAGACCACCCACAAGGCGAGAAAGCCGAAGACGATCCAGGATGGCGGGTAGCCCAGGAAATAAAACAACCCGGAGGCGGCCACGGCCAGCAGCGGCGCGCTGCACATCGCGGCAAAAAAACTTTGCAGCGTGTTGTTGTCGTCACATTCGGAATCCCCGGAGGTCTGCCATTCCAGCAGATTTCGGCGCGAGAAAATCAGCCGCCACCACGTGCGCCCCACTGCATCCAGACTGATGCCGGCATCGTAAGGCAAAAACGCAACCGTCAAAATTGTTTGCGCCGCCTGACGCGCCAGCGTTTGTCCGACATTTCTGAAATGCAAGTAAAGCGGTAGGTCTTTCGGCTTGCGCAGAATATCCGTGAATACCGCCAGTAGTGACGGCACCACGATGGTGGACAAAATCAACAAACCCCAAGCGCCGGCGTTGGTGGGGAACAGCAACCAGCCCAACAAGAGAAGCGCCACCAGCGCAAAAGGCACCAGGCTGCGGCGCAGGTTATCGAAGATTTTCCAGCGCGATAAACCGGTCAGTGGATTTTGCACGCGGCGCATGTCCAGTCCGGGTAGGCGCGGCAGTAACCACGCCGCGATCTGCCAGTCACCGCGCATCCAGCGATGCCGTCGCCGGGTGTCGGCGCTATAGCGCGAAGGAAATTCTTCAAAGAGCTGCACGTCGCTGACCAGCGCCGAGCGCGCATAGCTGCCTTCCAAAAGGTCGTGGCTTAATATCCGGTTCTCCGGAAATTTTCCGCCGACCGCGTGTTCAAACGCATCCACATCATAGATGCCTTTGCCGATGAATGAGCCTTCGTGGAAAACGTCCTGATATACATCCGATACGGCGCGCGTATAAGGATCAATTCCGGGATCGCCCGAAAACAATTTTACAAACCGCGATCGGCTGGCACTCGGCAGGCTGACGGCGACGCGCGGCTGCAAAATCGTGTAGCCTTCGACGATCAATCCTTTTTTGGCGTCGTAAATCGGACGGTTCAGGGGGTGCGCCATCGTGGCCGCCAAAAGCCGCGCCGCGTCGCGCGGGAGCTGTGTATCGGTGTCGAGCGTGATGACATATTTAATGTGGGGCAGCATCGCAAGATCACCGACAATCTTGGAGAAATGATCCACCCCACCGCCGCGCAGGCAGTGATTCAAATCGGAAAGCTTGCCGCGTTTGCGCTCATAGCCCATCCAGATTTTCTCCGCGACGTTCCAGCGGCGCGGACGCTGGAAAAAATAAAAAATGCAAGGCCGGTCGCTTTTGTATTTTTGGTTCAGCGCCTGAATGCCCTCGCTCGTGCGCTCCAATAATTCATCATCACCGGCTTTACGCTCTTGCGGCGCATCGCAGAAGTCCGTCAGAAGCGCGAAGTAAACTTGGTCGTCGCAATTGGCCAGATAACGGACTTCAAGCGCTTCCAGCAATGTCTCGACGCTACGCAGGCTGGCAAGCATGGTAGGCACCACCACCAGTGTCGCATCGGCAGACGGAATGCCTTCCGAAAAATCCAGCCGCGGCAAGGCCGCGGGTTGGACAAAAATCGTGACGAACCAATTCACCAGAGACACGGCCAACTGGCTGATGCACAACAGCGACAGCAGCACCACCAAGCCGAACATCCAGGCTGACATTCCCCACGCCGCCGCCAGCTGCAACAAGGGAATGAGCACGACCACCGTCACAACCAGAATGCCGCCAAGATAAAAGGACAGCGGAAATGTCCGGGCAAACCGCGGCAGGAAGCTGCGGATTGGAATTCGCATTTCGGCCGCCGGTTCTAAAATCTTCACGCCTTGGCCGCACAGAAAAAAACCAACGTGTGATAGCCGGTCGTCGGGCTGGTTGATATTTTTTTGCGCCAGACCGATCGCCAGCGCCGCCACTTCCAGCTCCGTTTTTTTGCTGAACCTGGCGATGCGCTCGACGGTGTGGCGATAAGCATCGCGCGTGGCAAAATCCATCCGCGCATAAACTTTGGCCGGGTCGGTGCGCAAGGTTTTTTCCACCACGCTCTGGCCTTCCACAAACTCCTGCCAGTCCAAGGTGTCGAGAAACCGGAGGCTGCAGATGGAATTGCCGACCGAAGCCTGGGTCGCCGCTTGGTATTGACTTTCACTTTGAACCAGCTGTCCCACCGTCAGGCCATCCTCGGCCAGGCGCTCCTCAATCCAGCCTACCGCGAGTTTTACAGACGGCGATTTTTCCTGAATGCGGCGCAGAAATTCCGTCACGAAGGCCTGGTTCAAAGCCGGCTCGGAACGGGCCATTTCCCCCACGACAATGATCAAGTTGGAAGGATTGTTTTCCGCCACCTGCAAAACTTTGTCCGCCCAGGTTCCGGCCGCGTCCCGATCCTTTCGCTCCACGTTCATCTGAGCCGCCACGCGCCGCAAATTTTCGATCAGCGCGAGCCGTAGCATGATGGGAATCGCCCAGAGCTCACCCAGCTTCAGCGGATCAACTTCCTGATAACCGACCAGAAAGCTGGTCAGGTGCGACGCGTCAATTCGACCGTCCGTGTGGGAAACAATCTCCAACGCGATTTCATAAACGCGCGGATAGTTCGTCCATGGCCCGTTGAGCAATTGCGGCAGTTCACGGTTGAAGCCGCGCGGTAGATGGCGCTGCGCGGTGCGGATTTGCTCCTCAAGCAGGTGGAAATTGTCCAGCAACCATTCGGCCGCCGGGGTGATGTGGCGCGTTTTTTCGACCTGCAAGGTCCGCTCGTTATAATCCCGCAGGATTTTTTCATTTAATGCCAGTCGCGGCAGCAGCAGATTGGGCCCGTAGCCACTATCCACGCGACGGTTTTGCGCCAAATTGCGGGCGGATTGTTTAAGCAAATCAATGCTCAACAATTCGCCGCGCAACGGCTGCTCATCCGTCAAAACTTCCGATGCATCGTTTTGCCGTGGTCGCCGAATTCGAAATGTATTTAGATTCCACATGAATGGTGCATTGTTCCTGCGATGGAACTGGCGGTGCAGACCACGTTTAGGCCTTAATAGAATCGCTTTGATTGGTACGCAGGACAATGGGGTGAAGACCCCATAGATTTCAGACAGTTGAAAAGCCAGGATGCTCCTCCGGTTGTGTTGGAAACCGAATGCTGGTTAGAAATCCCCGCTCTGGGAACCGCATCAAAAAATGACCACTTCAAAGACTGGCACCGCCGAAGTGGCTCGGAATGTATCAGACGCTTTGCGTGCCAAATCGATACGCTCGATTTGCGCTCTGAGCGAGCAACGTAACCCGATTTGATCGCAGTCTGATATTCATCCACAGTTTGGGACTAAAGGTTGGTATCGTTCGAGCTCGAGAACGTGTAGGCGTCTGGGTCGTAGCTTCCCAAACCAATCTTCACATGGGGTGTTCACCCCATGTTTCTCTCGCGCACCGCAGGATACAATTGCAATTATGAGTTATCAAAGCGTCAATCCCGCCACCGGCAAAGTCCTTAAGAAGTTCAAGGAAATCACCAACAAACAACTGGAGACATCGCTAAAGACTGCCGCAATCTGTTTCGACACCTGGCGCTTTAAGACATTTGCCGAGCGGGCAGTTGTCGTCGCCAAAGCTGCCGCGATCTTGCGGGCGCGCGTGGACGATTTTGCCAAACCGATGACGCTGGAAATGGGGAAGCTCATCGCCGAGTCACGCGGCGAGGTGGAACTGAGCGCAGACATTCTCGATTACTACGCCAAGAACGCCGAGAGCTTTCTCGCGCCACAAACACTCAAGCCGAGTTCGGGCGAGGCCGTGATTGAATGCACACCGTTCGGTGTGCTCTTCGGCGTCCAGCCGTGGAATTTTCCCTACTACCAGCTTGCTCGTTTTGCCGCGCCAAATCTCATGGCGGGCAATGTCGTGATGATCAAACACGCCGGCTGCGTGCCGCAATGCGCCATCGCCTTTGAAAAACTTTGGCTGGAAGCGGGTGCGCCCGCCGGTGCCTACACCAACCTCCTCATTTCTTATGAGCAGGTGAACCGCGTGATTGACGATTCACGGGTCGAAGGCGTGGCCTTGACGGGCAGTGTGGATGCCGGCAAAAGAGTCGCCGCGCGCGCCGGACAAAATCTTAAAAAATCCACGATGGAACTGGGTGGTAGCGACGCCTTCATCGTCCTCGAAGACGCCGACCTGGAAAAGACGGTGAAGTGGGCGGTCTGGGCGAAGATGAACAACATGGGCCAGTGCTGTGTCGCCGGCAAGCGGTTCATCGTCGTCGAAGCCGTGGCTGACAAATTTCTCGAAAAGTTTCAGACCGCGCTCGCGGCCTTCAAGCCGGGCGACCCGATGGATCGGGCAACAACGCTTGGCCCGCTGTCCACCGAGGCCGCCTTGGTGCTATTGCTTGGTCAAATCAAACGCGCGGTTGCCAAAGGCGCGAAGCTCGTGCTCGGCGGCAAACGGATTGATCGCCCCGGCTCATACATGGAGACGACCATCCTCACGAACATCAAGCCGAGCAATCCCGCCTACCACGAAGAGTTTTTCGGACCGGTCGCACTTTTCTTTCGCGTAAAGGATGAGGATGAAGCCGTCGCACTCGCGAACGACTCTGAGTTCGGCTTGGGCGGTTCGGTGTTTACGGCGGACCTCGCGCGTGGCAAACGCGTGGCCAGCCGCATTGACACCGGCATGGTCTTCATCAATCACCCAACATGGACGGCCTGCGACCTGCCATTCGGCGGCATCAAGAATTCCGGGTACGGTCGCGAGCTTTCCAGTCTGGGCATCCAGGAGTTTGTGAACAAAAAGCTGGTACGCGTGAGTTCCATTGACGCACCCGCCTGAATGAAGACCACCCCGATCCATTGAAAAAACATCATGACCACAAAAAATAAAAAATCCACGAACCCCGAGAAACCCGTTTGGTTTATCACCGGCTGCTCAACTGGCTTCGGCCATGAGCTGGCCACCCAGGCGCTGGCACGCGGTTTTCGCGTGGTGGTAACGGCCCGTAAGCCCGAGCAAGTGGAAGCGTTGGCGGCCAAGGGCGACGCTTTGGTGCTCAAACTTGATGTTACTGATCAAAGCCAGATTGACGCGGCCATCAAAGCAGCCGAGAAAAAGTTTGGCGGCATTGACGTGCTCGTGAATAACGCGGGCATCGGTTATTTCGCGGCGATCGAAGAAGGCGAAGAGAGCGAAGTGCGCCGGATGTTTGATATCAATGTGTTCGGCATGAGTCGGATGATTCAATCCGTCTTGCCGGGAATGCGTCAGCGGCGCAAAGGCTGCATCGTCAATATCTCTTCCCTGGCCGGACTGCGTTCCGCGCCGGCGCTCGGATTTTACAATGCGACCAAGTTTGCGGTTGAAGGTTTGTCTGGCGCGCTGTTGCAGGAAGTTGAACCGCTTGGCATCAAAGTCATCGTCGTTGAGCCAAGCGGCTTTCGCACGGATTGGGCCGGACGTTCGGCGAATGAAAGTAAAAAGCAAATTGCCGCCTACGCAAAAACTGCGGGCGCATGGCGCAAAGAAATTCGCGCCGACTCCGGCAAGCAACCGGGCGATCCCGTGCGCGCCGTGAAAGCCCTCATCGCGGCGGTGGAATCGTCCAAATCGCCCCGCCATCTTTTATTGGGCAACGATGCCTACGAAGGCGCCATGTCCAAGCTCGATGAATTGCGCAAAGATTTTTCCGCAGTGGAAACGATTGCGCGCGGAGCCGATTTTCCAAAGAAAAAATAAAAACCACCAATTAATAGCAACCTCACCAAAATAAAAACCACCATGAAACGTTCCCTCATTGCCCTAATTGTCGCCGCGCTGGCGTTCGGCTCACTCACATCGGCCAAGGCCGCCGTTGAAACCTATAGCATTGATCCGGTGCATACCTGGGTCGGATTCTCCATCGCCCATTTCTTCACCAAGGTGCCCGGCTATTTCAGCAAGGTGAAGGGAACCATCGTCGTGGATCGCGATCAGCTCGAAAACAGCACGGTCGAAGCCGTCATCCAAGTGGCCAGCATCACCACTAACACGAAGATGCGCGACGACGATTTGCGCTCGACCAATTTCTTTGCCGCCGCCAAGTTTCCGTCCATGACCTTCAAGAGCGAATCTTGGAAAAGCACGGGCAACAATACCTACGCCGTCACCGGCACACTTACGATGAAGAACATCGCCAAGGAAGTTGTGCTCACGGTCAAGTCACTAGGCTTTGGTCCGGGCATGAAGGGTGCCGCGATTTCCGGCTGGGAGGCCTCGCTGACTTTGGACCGGCGCGATTTTGACATCACGGCGGACCAAGGCGCCATCGGCAACAACGTGGATGTGCTCATCAATGTTGAAGCTGACTTAAAACCATAAGCCCACGGTAATATTCGATCGGGTAAATACTCCTCCGAGGGTTGCGTGAACGCGGAGATTAAAAATAAAGATGAAGCCACCCGTTGTCATTGTCACTAACCCGGTGGAAAAGCACCGCAGCGGGCGGGCGGGCTGGTTGCGCGCCGCCGTGCTGGGATCGGACGATGCCATCGTTTCGACCGCGAGCCTCATGATTGGGGTCGCGGCTTCCTCCGCTTCGAAGGTGGCTATTTTGGTTGCCGGGGTGGCGGGGTTGGTTGCCGGAGCGATGTCCATGGCGGTGGGCGAATATGTTTCGGTCAGCTCGCAGCGTGACGCGGAAGAAGCGGACATCGGGCTGGAAAAACTAGAGCTGGAGAATCAGCCGCAGGACGAATTACAGGAGTTGGCGATGATCTATGTCAAGCGGGGTCTTGAGCCGGCCCTGGCAATGCAAGTGGCGGAACAGCTCAGCGCCCATGACCGGCTTAGTGCCCACATGCGCGATGAACTTGGAATTGATCAAACCTCCCTTGCGCGTCCGCTGCAAGCGGCATGGATCTCGGCGGTAAGCTTTGCGTCCTTCGCCATCGTGCCGATTGTGGCTCTGCTCCTCGCCCCGGCGGCTTGGCGTATTCCCATGATCGCCGTCTGTTCGCTGGCGAGTCTCGCGGCGCTGGGTGCGTTTGGCGGTCACCTCGGTGGCGCGCCGCTGGGGCGGGCAGCGTTGCGGGTAACCATCGGTGGTGCCCTGGCCATGACCGTCACTGCTGTAATTGGTCGAATCCTCGGCGTGTCGGTTGGGTGAGGATGGTGGTTAAAACAATTTTGGGTGGCTGCCGCCAAAGGTGTCCGGCGGCAAATGGTAGCGCTGTCGCAGTTAGCTTGCCGCCGGAAGCGAAACTGTGATCCGCAGAACATCCCAAAATGGTGAACAAGTCATTTTTCGCTGCCGCCGGCGGGAATAAAAACGTGGATGCCATGACCAACGGCATGGCCACGGCAACCGCAGACGTCATTGCCGAAAGCCGAGGCGTCAATACCTCCACCGATGACGTCAATACTGCGAGGATTGGCATTGTCACCTGAGCCATTGGCATTGATACCTGAACCTTTGACGTCTTTACCTCGACCATTGACGTCATTGCCTGAGCCATTGACGTCAATACCAGAGCCATTGACGTCAATGGCTGTATAAAAAAAGCCAATTTGGGGGTCAAAAGCGTGTTTTTGTCCAAAAACAGGTCAAAAGGCCAAATTGGCGGCTGGCACCCGGCGGAGGTTGGATGGCCATCGCCGCACTATGGAATGAGCTTAGCCCGGCATTTAAATGCCGGTTGGTTGATCTCTGTGCCGATGGTTTTGCCGTTGGAGTAGTCTGGGAATCAGGGGGGCATCAAAGTCGGGTTTTACCCCATGGCAACCCGCAGCTCTGCCGATGATACTTACGGCATGCACAACAAAACCTGGCTGATCGAAATGGAAGTTACATTCTATTACGTTGCGGTGGCCCTGGTGGCGTTGGCGCTGATGCTGGGTAATTCCCTGCGGAAATGCCCGGCCGTTAAATAACCACGAAAACTTTGTCGTCATTTTGACGGCGAATAAAAGAAAGAACTAACATGACAACACTCGAAATCAAAGGCGACTGGAACATCACCAAGGGTAAATTGAAACAGAAATGGGCGAAGCTCACGGACAATGATCTTCGTTACACCGAAGGCAAACAGGAAGAACTCGTCGGCCGGATTCAAAAGCTCACCGGCGAATCCCGGGAAGTGGTCGAAAACACGATCAAGGAATATTCCGACGGCTGCGGCTGCAAGTAAGCGGATGTTTCCAGCCTGCAATGGCGCACCTACCAAAGGATTCACTATGAAAGACCCCGTCTATAAACTCATCGAACTCACCGGCACCTCCGCCACTTCCATTGAAGACGCGGTGGGCAAGGCGATTAAACGCGCGCACAAAACCATCAAGAATCTGCGGTGGTTTCAAGTGATTGAAACGCGCGGCAACATAGAAAAGGGCAAAGTGCATCACTGGCAGGTGACCGTCAAAATCGGCTTCGCCGTGAATGAATGAACGGCCGCAAATCGCCAAACCAAAATTACCACCATGCCCCAAGGCGATAAATCCAGTTACACCGACAAGCAGAAGCGCCAGGCGGCCCACATCGAAGCCGGTTATGAGCAACGCGGCGACAGTGTGAAAACCGCCGAGGCGCGCGCTTGGGCCACGGTGAACAAACTTTCCGGCGGCGGCAAGAAAAGCGGCTCCGGCCGGAAAAATCATTAACTAAAACAAGGTTTATCTATGAAAACTGAAATCCAAGACCCGTCCGCGGCCGAACCCGAGGTGGTGGCCGAGACCGCCGCTAGCGAATCGGAGGCGCTCCTCAAGGATCTCGCCGAACAAAAGGATTTGCATCTGCGGCTGGCCGCCGACTTTGATAATTTCAAAAAGCGCAGCCGGCAGGAAAGCGAGGCCCGCGCGGTGGCACAAAAAGAATCGTTCATAGTCGAATTGTTGCCCGTCATAGACAATCTGGAACGGGCGTTGGCCGCCGGCGCCGCGCGCGACTCTGCGCAGTTTCATCAGGGCGTGGAGATGACGTTGAAACAACTGCAACAGTTGCTCCGTCAGCACGGCGTCGAGACCGAGGAAATCGTCGGCAAGCCATTCGACCCGCATCGGCATGAAGCGCTTTCACAAGGCCATGATCCGACTCTGCCCGACCAAGCCATCCTGGAAGTGATCCAACGCGGCTATCGGAAAGGTGCGAAGGTAATTCGCCCGGCTAAAGTGGTGGTGAATGACCTGACGGCTGCCAAGCCCGCCAGCCATGGCCGTTGAATTTAAAGACTATTATCAGGTCCTCGGCGTGACGCCCAAGGCGACCGATGAGGAAATCAAGAAAGCGTTCCGGTCGCAGGCGCGCAAGTATCACCCCGATGTCGCCAAGGACAAAAAGTCGGCGGAGGAAAAATTCAAGGAGATCAACGAAGCCAATGAGGTCTTGAGCAATCCGGAGAGCCGCCGGAAATTTGACCAGCTCGGTGCCGATTGGAAAACAGGCGCGCCGGCGCGGCCAGCGCCGGGCAGAGGCGGCGGCGACCGAGCAGCTGGATATACAACGCGCGGCGGGGAAGATGAATTCCAATTTGAGGGCACGGGCTTCAGTGATTTCTTTGAACAGTTTTTTGGCGGCCGCGCCGGCCGATCGCGTGGCGCTTCGCCATTTGACTCGCAAGCATATGCCGGCAGCCGGGAAGAACCGGAAGCGGCGCGGGGCCAGGATATTCAAGGCGACATTCTCATCACGCTGGATGAAGTGTTAAAAGGCGCCATGCGGGCCATCTCGGTGCGGCGAAACAATGCCCGCACAGGTCGGGAAGAAACTGAAACCTATCAAGTGCGAATTCCAAAGGGAGTCCAGGCAGGCCAGACGATCCGGGTGTCCGGCAAAGGCGGCGAGGGATCGAATGGGGGAAATGCTGGCGACATCTATTTGCGGGTGCGGTATGCCGAACATCCCGATTGGCAGGTGCGCGGGGTCGATCTGATTGGCGCTCTGGAGTTGGCCCCATGGGAGGCGGTGTTGGGTGCGACGGTTCCAGTGAAGACGTTGGAAGGCAGTATTTCCGTCAAAGTTCCCGCCGGTTTTCAGCAGGGACAAAAGCTGCGCGTCCGGGGCAAAGGCCTGCCCGCCGGTGCAACCAAACGTGGTGATCTTTATATCGAGGCTTCCATTCAAGTTCCATCCCGCATGAGCAAGGATGACGAACTTTTGTGGAAACAGCTGGCCGCACAAGCCACGTTTAATCCCCGGAAAACAAATTAAGATCCGGACTTTAATTGGTATTTCGGCGAATGGTTCTGGTTGCAGCGGCCGCCAAAAAAAATGACCATCCCAATCAAATAGTGGCTTTTGCTTGGTGTCACGATATGATTGCCCATTCACTTATGAAACCTACCGGCACCGCCCCGACTGTCGCTCATATCCAATCCAAGGCCAGTGACCGGGTCACCCTCGCCGCCATTGCGCATCAGGCTATGATTGATCGCGGCTTGGAACCGGACTTTCCGTTGGCGGCACAAAAAGAGTTGGCCGCCATCGGTGGACCAGCCAAATCGTCAGAAAATGTCCGCGACCTGCGCAACTTGCTGTGGGCATCCATTGACAACGACGACTCCCGCGATCTAGATCAACTTACCGTCGCCGAATCACTCGCCGGCGGTCAGGTCAGAATCTTGGTGGCCGTCGCCGATGTGGATGCCTTGGTGCATCAAGGCTTGGCGCTCGACGGCCATGCGGCGCGCAACACGACTTCCGTTTATACGCCCGCCGCGATTTTCCCCATGCTGCCGGAGGCGCTGTCCACCAACCTGACGTCGTTGAACGAAGACCAGGACCGCATTGCCATCGTGGCGGACATGATTTTCAAGGAAGACGGTTCGCTCGTCTCGTCGGAACTTTACCGGGCGCAGGTCCGCAACCGTGCCAAGCTGGCTTACAATAGCGTCGCCGCATGGCTGACCGGCCATGGCCCGGCTCCAAAACAAATCGCAGAGGTCGCAGGCCTCGACGAGAATCTGCGCCTTCAGGATCGCGTCGCGCAACAGCTCACGGGCTTGCGCCACCACCATGGTGCGCTCAGCCTGGAAACGCTGGAGTCACAAGCAGTTTTCGCCGGTGATGCCCTTGCTTCACTGGAGCTGGACCAAACCAACCGGGCGACACAGTTGATCGAGGAATTCATGGTGGCGGCAAATGCCGTGACCGCAATTTATCTTGCTGGTAAAAACTTTCCATCCCTTCGCCGCGTCCTGCGTGATCCCGAGCGCTGGGCGCGTATCGTCCAGCTCGCGGCTGAACTCAAAGAGCAACTTCCGGCCACCCCGGATGCCGTCGCGCTCGAGGGATTTCTGACGCGCCGTCGCACGGCCGCACCGGAGAAATTCGCCGACCTCTCCCTGTCCGTCATCAAACTGATCGGTCGCGGCGAGTATGCGCTCGACCTACCCGGCGGCGTGGCGCCCGGACACTTTGCGCTGGCGGTGAAAAACTACACCCATTCCACCGCGCCGAACCGCCGCTTTCCCGATCTTATCACGCAACGGCTGTTGAAAGCCGCCCTGGCCGGTGCGCCGCTGCCCTACACCATTTCGGAATTGACGGATCTCGCCAAGCACTGCACCGACCAGGAAGATGCCGCGACCAAGGTTGAGCGCCGGGTCAACAAGTCTGCGGCCGCGCTGCTGTTGTCGGGAAAGATCGGACAACAATTCGACGCCATTGTCACAGGCGCAGCGGACAAAGGCACCTGGGTGCGGCTCCTCCAGCCACCGACCGAAGGCCGGGTCATGCAAGGCGCCCAAGGTGTCAAGGTGGGCGACCACGTTCGCGTCAAACTCATCCATACCGATGTCCAGCGTGGGTTCATAGATTTTGCCTGCGTTTGATCGCAGGCATCATTGACTCGGAATCGGACCATAAGTTTTCCCGTTCGTGATGGGGTGAACACCCCATAGCCGGCAATCGGTTTTCCAGCCATGTTCACGGCATGAAACCAAACCAGTTTTCCCCGAGTGCAAACCCAAGAACATCCAAGGCACAAAAATCAACTACGGTTGCGGACTTAAACCAGAGCCAACCGGCTTCTGCAACATCGCCAGAGGCGGTGGCACGCCGGGCCAACGCCATTTATGAGAAGCAGGGTTCGCAGACGGGACATGAGGTAAAACACTGGCTGGAAGCCGAGGCAGAATTATTCGGAGGAGTTGAACGCGAATCCCAAATGCGGCCGGGTTCATCACTTTTCACAACCGAACATTGAAAGGTTATTTTTCCATGAAACACCATAAATTATCCCAAACCCAACAGGCAGTCATTGACCCCCGGCCAACATCGGCTGCGGGCGTGGACCAAAATGAAATCAGTTTTACTCCCTCACCGGATGAAGTGGCCCGGAAAGCTTACTTCAGCTATGTGAATCAAGGTTCGCTGCCCGGCCACGAGGTGCAGCACTGGCTCAAGGCGGAGGCGGATCTGATCGCGGAACGCAATCAGACACGCGTTCACGGTTTTCACAACCGCACCTAATATATTTTTCCAAATCAACCAATAATAAAACGAAAATCACAACCATGAAAACTTTGAACAGCACCTGCGCGGAAGCGCCGAAGATGTATGAAACCGAAAACGACATTTCCAAGGACCGCCGGGTGGAACTAAACGAACTGCTGAACCAGCGGCTGGCATCGGCCGTGGATTTGCAGCTGCAGATGAAGCAGGCGCATTGGAACGTGAAAGGACCGAGCTTCATCGGCCTGCACGAGTTGTTCGACAAAGTGGCCGAGGCGGTGGAAGGCTATGTGGATCAGATCGCCGAACGGGTGGTGCAGCTTGGCGGCGTGGCGGAGGGCACGGTGCGCATGGCGGCAGCGCGCACGCGGCTCACGGAATATTCACCGGAGATTTCCGAGGGCATGGCGCATGTGGAAGGCGTGGCCCGCGCATTGTCCACCTTCGGCCAGGAGGCCCGCAATACGATCCATGAGGCGGAAGAACTGGATGATGCCGACACGGCGGATATGTTCACGGAGATTTCGCGCGGGATTGACAAGTGGCTGTGGTTTGTGGAAGCCCATTCACAGGCGGCAAAATAAGTTTATGAACACCCCCATTATTGACCGTGACCTGACTAAACAAGCCCCGCACAGCCCGCGCGATCGCATCGGCGGATTCGCCATCGCGTGCCGGGCGGTGGACAAATGCCGCGCCAGTCTGGTCGGCACACTCGGCGAATATCACTACGATTGTCCGCTGGACAATCAGCTCTTTAGTTTCAAGGGCATCACCGACGAGCAGTTCACCGCCGCCGTGAAGGCCGCGAAAAACTATGACGAGGTCGGCACCTGGTTGCTGGCCAATGGCACGGCAAAGACGGGGCCGGAAATCGAGGATTGGTCGGACGATCAGGAAGGCGATAGCATGATGAACAATCCGGAGAAGCGCGCTTACTTCGTCGAAGCCTGTGAAAAGCTCGGACTTAACCCGGACAAAACCACCACGTTTGACTGGCTTGAAGCGGATGACCGCTTCAGTTTCCGCAGCGCGAGCGAATAATTTTCCCCAGCAAAAACAACCAATTCTCCAAAACAACAGCTTTATGAGCGATCACCCCCCAAAACTCGCGGCCAAACTTCAAACCCCGGTTTTTCCGCAAACCCTGCACCAGACCCGACCCAATCAAGAGAAGGCTTTGCCCCATCCAAAGCCCAAAAAACGGGACAACATTTTTTCCAAATCCCGCGATGTGCGTGAGGATCGCGGCACGCGCGAAATGAAAACTTCCCATAACGACCAGACCAATCACGCGCGGTAATTTTATTTATGAAAAAAAATCCACTGAAGGATGGCGTCATCTCGGAAAATTCCGCCGGCGTCGGCACGGTGACCCGCCAGATGGTGCGGGCCCGGGCGGCAGAACTGGCAATCATTGATGGCCATTTATCGCATGATGCGACCGCGTCTCATTTTGCGCAGGCCAAGCGGGAATTGACCGGCGTGGCGGACTCGGATCCGAACGATGCAATTCTCGAAGCTGCGCCCGAATCGGAACGCTGGGATCCGGTGGCCGGCTCGACCGGAAGCAAGGCGCGCGTTGCGCCGAGCGAAGATGAAGACGAAGAAGGCCGCAGCGATAATGAAAGGCTGACCGAAGGTGGCATGGCCGAAGCCGAGATTGACCAAAGCTTCCGAGCGACCAAAGCTGCGGCCAAAAAAGATTTATGAATCCAACGGTTGTCATCGCTCCGCCGGCGGGTGAAATGGCCGTCGTTTCTCCTTTGCCCACCGTGAGCGACACAAGGTCGGAGGAGCTTTATGCTTTGATCGCCCAACAGCCATTTTTTCAGGGATTGAATTCCCTGCAACTTCGACTACTCGCGGCCTCGGCGTTGGAGATGAAATTTGAAACCGGGGCGACGATCTTCCAGGAAGGCAGTCCGGCCAACCGTTTTTTTCTTATCTTAACCGGCCGGGTGGAACTCTCCTCTGAAATGGAAGACCGAAACGTGATTCCCATTCAAACACTGGGAGGCGGTGATGACTTGGGCTGGTCCTGGCTATTTCCTCCCTATTCCATGCATTTTACGGCTCGCGCGTTGGAGCCGACCACCGCGATATTTTTTTATGGAACACGGTTGCGCGAACAGTGCGAACAAGATCATGAACTGGGGTACCAACTCATGAAACGAATTGCCGAAGTGGCGAGCCAGTCGCTCCGGGCCACCCAGCGGCGTTTAATGCAATACATTGATAAGAACATTCCCGAACAACCATCAAGATCGTAGCGCCTGTGAAATGAAAACCGCAGTGAAAGATCAAGCTATGGCCACCTCAACGTGGAAGCCTTCTAGTCCGGCAACGCATGACCGTCTTTCCGCGGCCGACAAAGCTTCGCTGCCGGGCACGGCCTTTGCCTTTCCCCGCGCCCGCAAAGAGCCGATGACCGATGCGGCGCATGTGCGCGATGCCATGGCGCGGTTCAATCAGGTCGGTGACGTCACGGATGCCGAACGCGATCTGGCGTTTGCCAATTTTAAAAAAGCCGCCAGCCATTTCGATATTCAGATGAAGGAAACCGACTGGCATCAATTTGGTCGTCTTGGGCAGGGGTAACTTGTGAAAATGGATATTCCGTTCTCGATACTGGATCTTGCCCCCATCTTGAAAGATAGCACGGCAACCCAGGCCTTTCACAATTCATTGGATCTGGCGCGTCATGCGGAAAAGTGGGGTTACCAACGTTACTGGCTGGCGGAACATCACAGTATGCCCGGCATTGCCAGCGCGGCCACGGCAGTGGTCATTGGCTATGTGGCTGGCGGCACTTCCACGATCCGGGTGGGTGCCGGTGGCGTCATGCTCCCCAATCACGCACCATTGGTGATCGCCGAACAATTCGGCACGCTGGAATCGCTTTACCCGGGACGCATTGATCTTGGGCTGGGACGCGCGCCGGGAACCGATCAGCAAACCGCGCGCGCCCTGCGCCGGGAGCTGGGCAACAGTGATGATCAGTTCCCCCGGGATCTGCTGGAACTTCAGCACTATTTTCAGACCGCGATTCCCGGCCAAACGGTGCGCGCCGTTCCTGGTGCGGGTCTCAACGTTCCCATCTGGTTGCTGGGGTCGAGTCTCTTCAGCGCGCAACTCGCGGCGTTATACCAACTACGTAAATAGTCTGGTAGAAGTGGGTGTGGGCAGATAGAATTGGTGGATGGCAAGACCCCGAACGAAACTAGATTGTAGCGGCGAGGCTGATTTGGTCATCCGCCGCCTTGAGACG